>Ga0208899_1000411_pt1 | contig 31992 bp, 33 predicted proteins | sample VirMetDEL_Nov_24_FD_184518 | JGI IMG/M metagenome (GOLD analysis project Ga0208899, IMG submission 184518) | Aqueous microbial communities from the Delaware River and Bay under freshwater to marine salinity gradient to study organic matter... | ecosystem: Environmental > Aquatic > Marine >... | reverse complement strand
CACCTCATGTTGAAGGCCATCGACCCTTCGCACACGCCCCGTTCGTGGCTGCTGATGCCGTTCGCTGAGCGTCGGCCGCCGTTGGGGGTCGACGTCCATGTCTGATCTCGATCAGGTTTGCACTGATGCGTGCCTGCCGTCGTGCCGGTACTGCCGTCCGGTGGATTACGATAAGCTGTCCCGTCAGCGCGACGCCGAGCAGCGTCGCCTGAATGGGGGCCCTGGCCGCCCGGCGTGGTGGCAGGGCCTCGGCCTTGATCCTGCTGCGATCGCTGGTGGCGGTCGTGTTACCCGTCCGAAATCCGTAGAATACTGACAGTAAGGAGTCAGAAATGAGTGAGAGCGTATTCGACATCGAGGACGCCGCCGGTGCGTGGCTACAGATCACGAAGATCACGGGGCAGGCCACCGGCTTTGAGCGCTGGCAGATCGAGGCGCCGGGCGTGCCGTGGCTGAATCGTGCCCAGATGCATCAACTTCACGGTGCGTTGAGTGTGATGCTGGGCCTGAGCGCTACGGCCCCGACCTCGCCGGTGACGGCGTCCCGCTCGGGCACCCGCCTGCCGGGCGGGAAGGATCCCCGACCGGAGATCATGGTCGAGAAGCCGAACGGGTCCGGCGATGCGGCCCGCCGTGTCTAACGGCGACCGGGCGTGGCTCGGCCTCGCTGTCTACGTCGTGGCCTATGACTGGCTGGCGTGGCGGCGAGGCTGGGACACGCTGTCGCAGTCGTTCGCCCGGTCGTTGACGGACTGGAGAAAGCCCCTTATCCTGGCAGCGTGGGCGTATCTGACTGCCCACCTGACTCGGGTGCTGCCCGAGCGGTACGATCCGCTGCGGAGGTGGGGATGATGGGCCCTGATGGCAAGTGGAAAGATGACTCGGGTGCCCGACATTCGGAGGGGTTCACGGGGCACCTGTCTGATGAGGACTACGACGAAGATGACTTTGACCTCGATGACATCTACGAGGGGTGGGGGTTCGACCCTGACCCTGAAGATGTTTGAGGCCGGGACCGTGCGGGAGCGCAGCGCTGTGGTGGTCGCTGTTGGGGGGTTCGATTCCTCCCCGGTCCGCTGATGATGGAAGCTGATGCGATGGAGCCGGTGGCTGGCCGGGAGATCACGGGCGCATGCTCGCCGGTCTCGTGGGTTGCGAACCCTGCGGAGACGGCCGCCATGCTCGATGCGTTCTTCGAGGAGGACGACGAGGACGTGATCGCTTTCGCTCGTGGCATCTGTGCCGGGTGCGATGTCCGGCAGCAGTGTCTTGACGTTGCGTTGTCAAGAAACGAACGGTTCGGTATCTGGGGAGGGCTGACCCCGGACGAGCGTAAGGTGTTGCGCCGTGCCCGAAAGACCAACTACGATCCCGAGCAGGAGGGACCAGATGAGTGACACGACAGGCCGTGAGCAGGTGATCGAGGCGACGCAGCGGGCGGTGATGGCTGACCGCAACGCAGACTATGCCCCGCCCGAGGAGAACTTTCAGCGGATCGCTGACCTTTGGAATCTGTATCTGGAGGGCCGGGGTGAGGTGACGCCGTACGACACGGCGATCATGATGGTGCTGGTGAAGGTGGCTCGGATTCAGGCGTCGCCGCATCTGCTCGATCATCTCGTGGACATCGCCGGGTACGCTGCGTGCGCTGCCGATGTCATCCCGGCGGCGCCAGGCGCTGCCCCCGAGGAGCCCGAGGAGGAGGAGGAGGCCGAGGAGCCCGACACCGGGTGGCGTCTCGATTCCCGAGGGATCTACGAGGGCAAGCCGGGCGACATCTACACTGACGGCGAGCGGTTCCGCATGCAGTTCGACGAGGGTGGCCGGGTGGATTTCGACTCGAAGGGTTCGCTGCTGCGGGCGCAGCAGGCCAACGTCCTTCAGTTGACGGCCTCGTGAAGCACAACCTCCCCGAGTGGGAGTTGACGCTCGTCACCGAACAGGTGGACGTGGATGCGTTCCTGGAGTGGGTCGACGGCATTGACGGGATGGTGTCAATCGACACCGAGACCCGTGGCCTCGACTGGACGCAGCACTCGTTCACGCGCTTGGTGCAGTTCGCTGACGATCGTTGTAGCTGGGCCGTCCCCACGGTGTGGTGGGGGCGGCCCTTGATGCGGGCGCTTTCGACGATCCGAGACAAGGGCCTGCCCGTGGCGTTCTGGAACGCCGGGTTCGACATGCACGCCCTCGAAGGCGACGGGTTCCCGGTGCCGCACTGGCATCAGGTGGTCGACGGCTACATTCTGCATCACCTGCTGGGCCCGCACCTGCGGCACGGGCTGAAGGGTGTAGCGGCTGAGGAGTTGGGCCGGTGGGCGACGGTCGGTGAGGCGAAGCTGAAGCACGAGATGGGGGTGCACGGCTGGTCGTGGGAGACGGTGCCGGTCGACTGGCCTGCGTACTGGCAGTACGGGTGCGTCGATACGCTCATCACGCAGCGGGTGGTGCGGATCCTTCAGCAGCGGGTTGTTGACGCTGGAATGTCAGAAGCGTGCGAGCGTGAGCATCAGGCCCTGTCGATCATGTACCGTGCCGAGGTGCGGGGCATGCGGATCGACCACAAGTACGCCGAGCAGGTGCGTCGTGAGTGGCTGGCACGTTCGGTTACGTTGCGTGACCTGTTGCAGGCGCAGGGGATCTCGAACCCTAACTCGAACCGTCAGGTCGAGGCGATCCTGCGGGACGCCGGGTGGAAGCCCGAGGACTTCACGGAGACGGGGCAGGCGGTGCTCGACAAGCTGGTGCTGAACGCCCTGTCGGAGACGCACCCGGAGATCGCCCGACCGCTGGTCGAGTACAAGCGTCTGGTGAAGTGGATCGGTGCGTACCTCGAACCGTTCGCTGCGTCGGGTGGCCGGGTGCACCCTGGGATCCATACGTTGCGGGCGAAGACGGGCCGCATGTCGATCACGAAGCCTGCGTTGCAGACGTTGCCGTCGAAGGGTAGTGCGGGTGCGATCCGCCGGTGCGTGCTGCCGGAGCCGGGCTGCGAGTTGTGGGCGATTGACTACGACGGGCAGGAGGCTCGCTTGTTTGCCAACCTGTCGAAGGATCCGGGCATGACCGAGGCGTACGCCCGAGGCGACGACCTGTACACGCACGTCGCCCGGATCGTGTGGAACGACCCGTCGATCGGCAAGTCTGACCCTCGACGTGGCACCGCTAAGGTGATCCTGTTGGCGTTCACGTACGGTGCGGGCGCTGACACGTTGTCGCTCGCCTCGGGGCTGTCTCGCATCGAGGTGGAGGGGTTCTTGACGAAGCTGTTTCTTGAGTTTCCTACGGTGCGGGACATGACCGGCGATCATGCTATTGGTGGCAACTACCCCGGTAAGCCTGCACTGTTGGCGGGGAAGCGTGCGGCCTCCGAGGGTATGGCTTATGTCATGACCCGAGGGGGCCGCCGGTTCTCGATGCCGGAGGACGAGACGTACAAGGCGATCAACGGGCTGATGCAGGGCACGGGCTCGGACGTGTTGAAGGATGCGCTCGTGCGCATCGACAAGGCCGGGCTGTCTGACTGTATCATCGTGCCGGTGCACGACGAGGTGGTGTTGTCGGTGCCGAAGGGGCAGCATGACATGGCGCACGAGATCAAGGACTTGATGGAAGATCACCGTTGGGACATCCCGTTGACCTGCCAGGCAGAGGGCCCGTTCCAGCATTGGGGAGAGAACTATGAGTGACCTGTACGTTGCGATCGACCCGGGCGGCACGACCGGCTTGGCGTGGCTGATCTGGGAGGACGGCGAGTGGCTGTTCGGTTCGGATCAGATCGGTGACCGGTACGAGACCGAGTGGTGGGTGGACCGCACCGTCGGTGTCACTCACCGGGACACGACCGTCATCATTGAACGGTGGGACGTGCGTGCCAACACGCACCAGTTGACGAACCAGGACGACCCCCGTTACATCATCGGGTGGGTCGACGGGTTCTGTCACTTTCGCCCTAACGTCACCTATGTGGAGCAGACACCGGCGCAGGCGAAGCGGTTCGGTGATGACCTGAAGCTGAAGCGGATGGGCTGGTACGTGAAGGGCGAGGACCATGCACGGGATGCGGCACGTCACCTGCTAACGTACCTCGCCAAGGATCCCGGCGACGCTGGGGACTACGTTCGAGAGGAGTTGACTCGATGATTCTGGTGGACGCTGATCCGAAGACGATGCGGTTGACGGTGGATGCGCCGTCTCGTCTCGCTGACGTGTTGTCCCGGCTGCCTGGCTTGCAGGTCAACGCCGAGGCGGGCGAGTGGGAAGGGCCGGTGACGGCCTCGAACATGATCGCTGTTGCCTCCGAGGTGGGGAAGCTGCCGGGGTTCTCTCCGACGGATCGTGCCTCGTCGCTGATGGCGGCGATCAAGAAGACGAAGGGCTGGGTCGAGGCCGTCAAGTCTGGGGCTGAGACGGTGGCGTCGTGGGACGAGCGCCTTTACGACTATCAGGTGGTCGGGGTGTGGATGCTGCTCGAACGGAAGCGGATGCTGCTCGGGGATGAGATGGGTACGGGCAAGACGGTGATGGCTTTGACAGCTGCACGTCAGGTTCGTGGTGCGACGCTGGTCGTGTCGCCTAACTCGATGAAGCACCGGTGGGCCCGTGAGGCCGAGGTGTGGTATCCGGAGGTCCGCACGTTCGTGGTGCACGGCACCGCTAAGCAGAAGGAGCAGGTGCTCGAAGATGCCCATGCGGCGTGGCTGGCGGGCGAGGCGATCCTTGTGTCGGTCAACTGGGAGGCGTTGCGTACGTTGTCTCGTGTCGCCGGGTACGGGTCGCAGCGGCTGACCGAGAAGGAACGGTCGGCGGGTCCGCTGAACAAGATTGGGTGGCGTACGGTCATTGCCGACGAGGCGCACCGTGCCAAGGATCCGAACAGCAAGCAGACTCGTGCGTTGTGGGCGGTGGCGCACGGCGCCGAGTACCGGTGGGCGTTGACCGGCACCCCGACGCTGAACACGCCCGGTGATCTCTGGGCGATCGGCCGGTTCTACGACCCGGACTCGTTCGGTAAGTCCAGGCACAAGTGGCACAACCGGTACGTGGCGTACATTGAGACCAACTGGGGCCCGAAGGACATGGGCCTGAACATGCTGCGGGAGCCGGAGTTCACGTCGTGGTTCGACATGAACTTTATCCGCCGCACCACCGGCGAGGTGCTGACGTTGCCGCCGTTGCGTGGCGGGCTGCTGTCCGAGGACAGTGTCCTCGACGTGCGTGAGATCGAGATGACGGCGAAGCAGAAGACGGCGTACAACAAGATGGTGAAGGACATGATCGTCGCCATCGACGACGGGATCCTCGTTGCCACCGACCCGCTGGCGTTGTTGACACGGCTCAGTCAGATTGCGTCGGCTACCCCGGTGATCTCGCCGGACGGTGAGGTGGTGGCGCTCGATGCCCCGTCGAACAAGATCGACGCCGTGCTGGAGATCCTCGACGAGATGGACGAGGACCGGCAGATCGTCGTGTTCGCTCAGTCTCGTAAGCTGGTCGAGCTACTGGCCGGGAAGCTGACGGCGAAGGGCATCGAGTCGATCCAGATCACGGGCGCTGTCGACCCCGGTGTGCGGGACGTGTACATCCAGAAGTTCCAGGCCGGGCAGGCTCGGGTGGCGCTCGCTACGCTCGCTGCCGGGGGCACCGGCATCGACTTGTACGCTGCGGACACGGCCGTGTTCATGCAGCGAGGCTACAGCTACGGTGACTCGTTGCAGGCCGAGGCTCGGGTGTACCGCAACGGGCAGGACGCCGAGCGGGTGCACATTATCGACCTCGTGTCTCGGGATACTGTTGACGAGGCCGTGATTGAGGCCCTACAGTCCAAGGGCGAGATGGCCGAGCAGGTCCTGCGGGACAAGGCTCGGGAGTTGATGAGGACCAAGGCGTGAGCGAGCCGAAGACGTGCGAGGACTACGGTCCCGAAGACATCCACAACGATTACGTGCGGCACAAGCGTGAGGGCACCGAGCCGTGCGCTGCGTCGAAGCGTGCGTGGGCTAACCGGCAGCGGCTGGTGCGCCAGCGCCTGAACAAGAAGGGCAAGAAGTGACGACCGACCCGAACCTGCGAGTACAGATCGACCACGAGTCGAAGCATATTGACATTCGACAGTCAGCTATTCAGGCATTTCTCAACTGCCCTCGCCGTTTCTATTACGAATACGTGCTGGGTATCGAGCCTGATTATCCCAATAGGCAGCGGCCGTGGGCCACGGTCGACACCGGCACCCTGTTCCACGAGATGATCGGCGCTCACTACCTCGGTGCTGACCCGGTCCTAGCGGCCGACGCCTACATCACCGAGCAGGGGTTCCATTCCCTCGACCCGGAAGTGGCGAAGGCTCGTGAACTGGTCGAGGTGATGGTGTACGGGCACATCGACGACATCGCTCAGGACGGCGCTGACGTCGGGGAGACCACGATCGGGGTCGAGGTGCCCGTCACCGGCACGGTCAAGGACGTCAACGGCTGGACCGTCCGCATCCACGGCCGTGTCGACCGACTCATCGAGACCGACGACGGCATCAAGATCATCGACGACTGGAAGACGGTCGGCCCGCTCGGTTCGAGCCTCGGCCACATCCAACAGTTGGGCCGGTACGCTATGATGCTGCGTCAGGAGCAGGGCTGGCGTGCCGATCGTGTCCGCACCACCCAGGTGCGGAAGGTGAAGCGCACCAAGCCCGGCCCGTACTACGCCCGCCCGTGGGTGCCTCTCAACGAGGACGCCTACAAGTCTCACGCTCAGCAGCTACGTGCCGTGTTGACCGGCATCGTCGACAAGGTCACCGCCTCCGTCGACGTGGAGGACTACGTGTTCAACGTCACCACCGAGTGTGACTGGAAGTGTCGAGTGCAGGACATCTGCCTCGCTCACCAATATGGCGACGATCCCGAAATGATCGTCGACATCCACTACCGCCCGAAGGGGCAGGAAGGAACCGAATGAGCAACAAGCGATGGCGATTGCTGCTGTTTGGCGAACCGAAGACAGGCAAGACCTCACTGGCCGAGACGGCCCCGGGGCCCCGCCTGATTCTGGATGCCGAGGGCGGTACCGAATGGCTTGCCAGTGAAACGGTAGCGTGGGATCCGCTCGCCGGGCCCCCACCCGACGTGAAAGACGACGTCAGTGTCGTCGTTCACATCACCGATTGGGAACTGCTGGAGCGGGTCAACCGCTACTTGCAGAAGGGCACCCACCCGTTCCGGTCGGTCATCCTCGACTCGATCACCGAGTTGCAGAAGCAGGCGAAACGTGCCGTGACCACGTCCGGCATGAAGCTCCAGGACTGGGGCACCCTGCTAGACAAGATGGACCCCGTGCTGCGGGAGATCCGTGACCTGACCAAGGCCCCCGGTTCGCCGGTGGAGGTGGTCGTGCTCGTGGCGCTCGGCAACACGAAGGATGACAAGATCATTCCTGACATTCAGGGGTCAATGGCTCGGTCGCTGGCCGGGCAGATGGACACCCTCGCCTACCTTCGGGTAGGTCAGATGAACAGCGACGGCACCCAAGACAGGGAGCTGTTGGTCGATGCCCGTCAGGGCATCACCGCAGGCGACCGCACCAAGGTGCTGCGCCGTACCTTCAACGGGGTCATCCCGATCCGTATCGACGACGAGACGGACGAGTTGACCTGGAACCTGACCCAACTACTGAACGGAATGCGCAATGGGTTCTGATACAATCACCGAGACCGAACTGCCCGAGGGCACCGAGACTATGGACCTGCCGAATGCCGTCGTGAACGGCTGGGCAGTTACTGGCCTCGACGCCACCGGCAGCGAAGGGGAGCTCCACGCTCTCGTTGCTGTCACCTTCGAGTTCCAGATCGCCCCCGGGTGGGTCGGGCGCCAGTCGTTCATCATGGCGAAGGACGACGCAAAGAATCTGCGGAAAGACTTGAAGTCCCCGCAATATCACGACGATAATCAGACCGAACTGTTCAACACCGACGAAAGTGACAACCAATCATGAGCTTCGACTTTGAGTCGATCTTCGACAGCGCAGTGGACGAAGGCTTCGGCCCGTCCGAAGACCTGACCCCCGGCAAGTACCGTGGGTCGATCGTGTCCGCCAACTTCGGTGAGTCCCAGGCGGGCGACCCGAAGGCCGGGTTCCTGTTCAAGGCCGCCGAGGGCTCGGTGTCCGCCGAGGGCCACGACGTGTCCGGCGACACGATCTGGCTGAACCTGACGTTCAGCGAGAAGGCTCAGGCGTTCGCCGCCCGAGACATGAAGAAGCTCGGCATCACCGGTGCCATGCTCAACGCCGACTCGTCCGCCGCCGTGCAGACCGCCGTCGGCCAGCAGTGGAGCTTCGAGGTCAAGCTGTCGAAGGACGGCAAGTGGACCAACCTGTACCTCGGCAAGCGTCAGGACGACCCGGGCTCGGCCCAGCCGAAGCCCACCCCCGCCCCGGCACCGGCCGCAGAGACCGCCCCGGAACCGGCCGTCGAGGGCGGCGATCCCTGGGACATCTGATCCCTTAGGCGGTCCGGGCAAGGTTTGCTCTCCTCTCGCCGCCGCCGACAGCAGACGCCCCCCGGGCAGGGTCCGGAACCCGGGGGGCACATGGGCGTGAAGGTTGGCTTCGCTGCACCGGCTACGTGCAGGTGCGGGTTACCCGGGTTCGATCCCCGGCACGTCCACCACGAGGACACGAGGAGCATGTATGAACTTCCCTGAGCTAGCAGGCATCGACGAGATCAAGGCACGCATGCCGGTCACGTACGTGCTGCACAAGGCCGGGCACGCACCGCAGACCGCCAAGGGCCGGGACCTGCTGTACCTGACACCGTGGCGTCGGGACTCGAACCCGAGCCTGGCCTGCTACCCGGAGGAAGACGACGGCATCGTTGACCGGTGGCGCGACATGGCCCGCACCGAAGGCGGCGACATCCTCGACCTGATCGGCATGATCGACCCCGCCCGTGAGACGTTCTCCGAACGCCTTGAACTGGCCCGCACCCTCTACGTTGCGTACCGCAGCGACGACTGGGTGGCGCCCGAGCCAGAACGCACGACCGGATCGTTCGACGTCGAAGCTGCCCGTGCCGAGATGGCAACGTGGGAACTTGAGGCCGACACCGAGATGCTGTCGAACTGGATGCGGCTGCGAGAAGACAACATCTCCGACATCCCTGCCGAGTGGCTCGAAAGCGTGTTCCGGGTCAGCGCACACCGAGGCGAGATCAAGGCCCCGTACCTCGACGCCAGCGGGCAACTCGTGGCGTACAAGTACCGGCGCCCCGGCGAGAAGTTCCAGTCGGCCGCAGGCACCCGAGGCCGGTGGACGTTGTTCTACGGCGAGTGGCTCGACGAGAACGACGACGTGCCTGTGGTACTATGTGAAGGAGAACCGGATGTGTGGTCAGGCACCCACTCCACCAAGGACTACGTGTTCTTGGGACTGCCGTCGGGGGCCGGTACACGTCCCGAGAAGATGGCGTCCCGCCTGACCGGCCGACGGGTGCTGATCGCATTCGACGGTGATTCGGCCGGGCGGGACGCCTCTATCGTGTGGGCCACCGAACTAGCGCTCGACAATCAGGTCGAGATCGTGCCCGTCCCCGAAGGCAAGGACCTGTCGTCAGTGGTCGACATCCCTGCCCTGCTTCGAGGCGCCCGCCCGTACGAGCCCGCCATGCCGGGCCTGCTGAAACTCAACGGCCGGTACCACCGTGCCACCCGAGACGGCAACCCCGGGCAGCAGCTGTCCGACTTCGTGCTGCGCCCCACCCGAGTCATGCAGAACCCCGAGGGCGCCCTGTCCTACGAGGTCAGCGACGGCCGCCGTGAACATCTGGCGCTCGCTGACGACCTCGCCACCAAGGTGTCGCTGCGCCGGTGGGCCAACGCCCGAGGGCTCATGTGGGCAGGCTCCGACACTGACGCCGCCCTCGTCGCCTCCGATCTCAAGGCCGAGTCGATCTTCTGCCCGCAGGAAGGCTCGGCCGACATCGCCGGGCTGCACGAGGGACACATCGTGTGGGCCAACGGCTCCATCGGTGACAGCAAAGTCCGGTACGTGCCCCACGGCAACCGAGTAGACCTTGACATCCAAGTGTCAGAAGGCGTAGGCGACGCCCGCATCGTGCAAGCCATGCGAGCCATGAACGACCACGCCATCACCGACCCCATCCTGGCCTGGGCGGCGGCGGCCCCCTTCCGCTCCCTCCTCCCCCAGTTTCCGATCCTGAACGTGGCCGGAACCTCGGGCAGCGGCAAGACGACGACCGTCCAGGCCATCATCCCCGTGCTGACTGGGTCACACATCTTCAAGACCCTGTCGTCGTCGACCCCTTGGGCGGTCGAAGCGTTCATCGGCAGCACCAACGCCTTCCCGGTAGTGTTCGACGAGTACCGGCCCGGTGCCCGCTCCGAAGCGATGATCCGCCTCGAACAGCTGGCACGAGACGCCTACAACGGCATCGAGTCGAGCAAGTCGTCCGGCGGAGACAACTGGAACGTGGCGCAGAACGTCCGCACGGACGCCCCGATCGTGATCGCCGGTGAACAGTCGATCAGCGAAACGTCGCACGCCGAACGCATGATCCTCGTGCGCATCATCCGCCCAGAAACTCGAGATCCACGGCACCGCCGGGCCCTCGACTTCATTCACGACACCGACGACGGCACCATCGCCCACGACTACCTGACGTACGTCGTCAAGACCGTGCAGGAATACGGCACGCTTCAGGTGCGTCCCGGCGGGCCCAGCAGCCTACCGGACCGTGTCCGCTACAACATCGGTGTGCTTGATCTCGGCTGGCGTCTCCTCAACGACTTCCTGACACTCAAAGGTCAATCGCCGCTCAGCGACCCTGACTGGTCCGGCATCGTCGACACCACCGTCGAGGTCACATCCTCGAACCCCACCCTCGAAGCGTTGGGGTGGGCGTTGGGCGACCGGTTCGCTAGCCAGAACGTGTGGGTCGAGGGCGACGAGTTGATCGTGCAGGCGCAAGGGTTCGTGTCGGACGTGCGCCGGGGACAGATCGCAGTGCTGCCCGGCAACAACGCAAAGACGATCACCGATCAGCTACAGGCCGAGTACGGCGCCTACTACACTCGCCGCACCCCGCCGTTGGGTGACAAAGCCAAGAAAGTATGGGTCATGCCGGTCGAGGCCGTGTTCCCAGATGGGGTAGAATAGCGCAATGGGACGACTTGAGGAATACTACGGCCTGCTCGACGTGAAGCGTCGGGGATGGGACAAGAGCGAGCCTAAAGCTAGGCTCACTCGTGGCGTGTCCGACATCACCGAGTTCGAGCTTCACCACACCGGAGGGGCTGGGCCTCGCAGCCTGTCCTTCGAGGACAAGCAGAAGTGGCTGCTCGGCATCGAACGCTACCACGAGAAGACGAAGCGCTGGTCAGACATCTTCTACCAGACGTTCGTGTTCGCTGACGGCGAGATCTGGGAAGGTCGAGATCTCCGCCGTGCGTCGACCTCGAAGGCGTCCAAGGCGCTCACCGTGCACATCCCCGGCAACAGCCCGGCCATCACCCCAGCGCAGCACGAGTCGCTGATGCGGGTCGCTCGGTGGGCTACCGGCGGCGACCCGTCGAAGGTGCGTGGACACTCGGACCGGTCCGCTACTGCCTGCCCGGGAGACTCGGGCCGGGTAGAGCTGGAAGCTATCAAGCTGGAGTTGAGTGCCCCAGCACCGGCACCGGCGCCAGCACCAGCAGCCGCTACCCGAGGGCCTCGGGGCCCGAAGGGCGACAAGGGCGACAAGGGCGACCCCGGGCAGGTCACACCGCAGCAGGTGCGTGACGCTGTCCGTCGAGAACTTCCCAACATCGTGGAGCAGGTGCTTCAGGAGCTTAGAGAGCGACTGAAGACATGACCAACACCGAGTTGCTGTTCGCTATCATCGGCACCCTAACTCCGTTCCTGGTCGGAGCGATGGCGTGGATGCGGGGACTGTCGAACAAGCACGACACGCTTCACGATGATCTGTACGTCCTACGAGAAGACGTGGCCGAGCGTTCCGCCCGGCAAGACACCACCCTAGAAGACCACGATCGACGGATTACCAAACTCGAAGACATCGTCTTCTGACAACGGAGCGTCAATGAGTGACATGACCCCCAACGAATGCGCTCAGCTCGTCCATGAGCTGGGCACAATCAAGGCCGCCGCCGAACAGGCAGGCATGGCCTACTCGACATTCCGACACCGCCTCTCGAAGGCGGACAACCCCACCGGCAAGAACCGGGTGCTCATCATCGGTGACACCCACTGCCCGGTGATGCTCGACGGCTACGTCGAGTTCCTGCAAGAAACCTACGAAAGATACGATTGTGACCGAGTGGTCCACATTGGAGACGTGGTGGACTGGGCGGCTATCAGCTACCATCGCACGCCGCTCACCCCGCAAACTCCAGAAGAAGAATATCATGCAGCAAAGGAACAGCTGCGACATCTGGTGGATGCTTTCCCGGTAGCTCAAGTCACCCTCGGCAACCACGGTGCGTTGCCGTGGCGGCGGGCCGAAGAGGTCGGCATCTTTCCCGAACTGCTCAAGGACCCGGCCGCCATGTGGGACACGCCGGGCTGGGAATGGCGTCCCCGCTACGACGACCTAGAGATCGACGGTGTCATCTACCGGCACGGCGACAAAGCCAAGGGCGGGCAGCAGGCGGCGTTCAAGAACGCTATGGCCGAGTTCCGATCCGTTGTTCAGGGCCACCACCATTCCCAGCTGGGTGCCTGGTACCACGCCAACTCGAACATTCGGGTCTTTGGTCTCCAGACCGGGTGCGGCGTGGACGCCCACTCGGCGGCGATGGCCTACGGCATCGTGTACTCCGCTAAGCCGATCGTCGGGTGCGGTGTGGTGCTCGAAGGGGCAGAAGCACACGCAGTGCCGATGGATCTAGGCAGCCGGTACTTCTGATAGGCTGAGGGGTATGAACCTCTACCTGAAACGCTGGTCCACCTGGGGCGTAGACGCCGCAGAGCGGGCAGTCAAGACCTTCGCACAAGCCGTGATCCTACGTGTCGGTGCCGAGAACGTGCTGGAAGCAGAAGTCAGTTTGACTTTCTTCCTCGATCCCGAACCGTGGCTGTACGGCCTCGGTGGCGCTGTGCTCAGCCTCCTTACCTCCCTCGCCTCGAAGCGGGTCGGCCCTCCCAACACGGCGGGGGCGTTTGACTGATGGCTCCGACGGAAACCAACGAGACCGAGGCGCTGGCGGAGTACCGTGGCGAGTTTGACTTCGTGATGGACGTCGATGACGACGAGCTCATTGTGTGCGGGGTCGAGAACCCAGACGTCTGCGATAGCTGCCAGTAGCCTCCGAGAGGAGGTGCAGTATCTGCGGAGAGCCGGGCCACGGGCCCGGCTCTTCTGCGTTACCCGCCGAGGATCCCCATGATGGAGCTGGGCGAGTCACCGTCGGACAGTGCGGACGGTCCTGACGGGACCTGCGGCGTCGTGCCGAGGATCTCGGCGGCAGATACCGGGCCCCGCACTTCCTGCGTCTGACCCTGATCGTCAACGAACGTGTAGATGCCCTGGATCGGGACGAGCCCGCCGAGGACACGGTCGATCACATTCGTCTCGCCGTAGTACGGGTTGTCCGGGAACGTCTGGTTCCAGGCGTTCTGCGTCGCCAGAATGACGTTGCCCCGCTCGGACAGCGGAGCGCCGACCTGCTTGGCCCACTCCAGCACTTCTGTTTGTGAAGCGTTGTACCAGCGAACCGGGATGTCGTATTCGTCGAACGGTGTGCCGTCGTCGTCGAGGAACGCATCGCCCGGGTTGTCGATCGAGTACAGCACCTTGGCGAGCTTGCCCTGCGATGGCTTCGGGTTGCCGTCTTCGTCGAGGCTCGGGTTGCCGTCGTCGTCGAGCACGTACAAAGCGGCTGACAGCGAGTAGTCAGAAAGACGGCCGAGGCGGGTCGTGTACTCGCCGGTCTCCTCGTCAATGATCGTGCCCCGCTCCTGCTCGTCGAGCAGCGCCTGCTGGTAGCGTTCCTCCAGCAGGGTCGTGTCCAGCCCGGCGGCCTGGTCTTCTGCAATCTGTTCCTGAAGGCTGACAGACTCGGCACGAGACGGGGACCTGGGAGCTGGCGGCAGGATGCCGTTGCGGCGTAGCTGCTCGATGGTGGGTGCACCCTCGATGTCTTTCAGCAGATTGTCGGTCTGCTCGATCATCGCATACATATTTGAGATGACGTTCTCGTCGCCGTAGGGGGCGACGTTGAGGCCGAGGATGTTCGACAAGATGACGACCTCGGGGACCTCTACCAGGCCGAACAGATCCAGCCCGCCGCCGGGCTCACCAATAGTTGCGGTCCGAGACGGTTCGTTACCGATCGGTCCGAGACCTTCGCCACGGGTAGCTCGCTGCACGGCACGGTCAATGGACGACCACGCCGGGCCGATTACAGCGTCCGCAAGCGCCATCCAGGTCTGCTCGGCGCCTCCCTTGGCAGGAGCGCCAGTGAACGGGTCAACGCCGGTGATCTTCTCGTAGGCCAAGTCAGCCAGGGCACGAGGACCACCGGAGGTGAGGTCCATGAACGAACGGAAGAGTTCTTCATCGGGCACATCTTCTGCACCCGTAAGCTCGGCCCCGAGCAGCAGCAACGGACGCACCGTCTCCGTGGCGGCGCTAAACGGCGTGTCAATCTGAGCGGTAGCGCCCTTCAATCCGAACGGGTCCAAGAACGTGTCCCCACGCTCACCGGCATACCCGGCCATCTCCAACCCAAGAACGCCTTCGAGGTCTAGACCGCTCTCCACTCGTGATTCGAGCTGAGCCACACGACCCGGGTATCGGGTAAGAGCCCACAGCTGGTACCCGGTGTTCTTACGCATGAACGTGTAGAACCGGGACAGGTACCGGATGCGGCGCTCGACCGCTGTCAAGTCCGAGTAGTCAAACAGGGATTGTCGGACGGAGCGGGCAGCGTCCGCCGGGGCGAGGCCCTCGTCGATCATGTGGATGTAGTGGGCCATGCGGGCGTTGTGCTCGATGGCCGAACCCATCGCACGACCCGTCGAGATGAACTTGTTCTCGCCCAACACATCCCACAGCCTTGACTGCCTGCTGTCAAGAGCGAGGTCGTCAAAGAAGCCAGCGCCCATGATGTCGTACTGGCGGGCCTGTCGAGCAAACGCTTTCTGCCTGTTGCTCATCTTTACCCGGTCCATCGCATCCTCGAAGGACAGGTTCTCTCTCTTCATCGCTGTCCGGGCACGGTACATCTTGCGTTGAATACCACCGGCCCGGGCGTAGGTGGCCGGGTTCACGATGCCCTTGATGGCGTTCAGCATCATGTTGCCGGTAGCGTTACGGGAGTGGAAGCCGATGCCGTCGATGAGTGGTGAGGTGGCCCAGCCGCCCCAGGTACGGGTCCAGCTCTGGAAGAAGTCGTTCAGGCCACGAAGGTCAGCATCGTTGACGATCAAGTCACGGACTTGGCGCAGCTCTGTAGCGACTTCCTCGGGCACGTAAATGGCGCCGTTCGGGGTGTCTACCCTCGTGTATTTACGCTCAAGAGCTTGTTTAGTCATCCGGCCACGGGAACGCGCTAGCTGCTCCTCCGCTTTCTTCGCTGCTTTCTTCTGATCTTTCAGAGACTTCTCAAACGCCTCACGAGCCTGCAACGCCTTCTTCGACTTGCCCTTCGGGAGCGCTGCACGAGCAGCCTTCTCAGCCTGCTTGCGAGCTTCAGCTTGTGCCTTTCGAGACGCCTGCTCCGCTGCCGTTTCAAGGGAGTCGTCCCACACCGCCAGCGGGAACCCGTCGAGCGTTTCTTTAGTCAACCCGTTGAGCAGGTCCACCGTGGTAGCGGCCTGGAACGCCGACTTGCCACGAACAGCGAACGCAGTAAGCGGGTCGTCCTCGAACAGCTTGACGCCGTCGGGAAGTCCAAACTGCTTCTTGAGTGTCTCGTTGGCTTCCTCAATCGTCATCTCTGCAAGACGAGGATCACGAGGACGTTGGAAAGAGAACTCTCGCTGCGCCACGGCATCAGGAGAAATACCTATCTCTTCGGCTAGCGCTCGGTTCTGACGAACAAGCTGTTCTCCCTCACGCGTCAGGGTGCGAGGCATGTAGCGCAGGTTCAGGTACTCTTCAGGAAGACCAGCACGCCGGGCTGCGTCCTCGACCGTTTGACGAATCGCAGCCATCGTCTCGACGTACTCGGCGGCACGAGGCAAGCCTCGGCGGTTTAGGTCATCAACGACCTTGGCGACCTGCTGGGCAGCGTCAAGCTGCGGGCCCACACCGCCGGGCGCACGTCCGCCCTCCAACGCTTCACGCACGAAAGCGTTCAAGTCTTCCAACGTGTCGGCCGCACCCACCCGGCGCATGCCGGGAACCTTCGCAGCGAGACTGTCGTTCATCTCACGCACGGCCCGCTGCTGGGCACCAACGGCCCGCCGGTTCATGTCGTCAAGCAAATGATCGGGCAGGCTGCCTGCCTGCACACGCACGTCGTCAATGATTCGCTCGATGCGGCCGCCGAACGCACGCTTCAGAGCGGCACGGGGCTTGATAAAGTCAAGGCCACGAGCGACCCGCTGCACGGCAGGAAGATCCGTCACTCCACGACGGACCCTAGCTCCAGTGAACCGAGGTTCGACGTCGTACAACGACCGCACTCGGGGAAGGTCAGGTACGAGATCTCCGAACTGGCGACGGCCCGGCATCCCGTATCGGACGGCACGGCCGCCTCGGGCGATAGCGTTCTGGTAACGCATCATCTGGACCATCTGCTGCACGGCACGGTGCTCGATCATTTCTTGAGACCCAGCAGCGATACCCCGAGCAACCTCGTTAGGGCGGCGGCGCACCGTGTCGGCACTCTCCGAAATGATCTCAACTAGCCTGCGCTGAACGGCCTGCTGCTGCACCTCGTCGAGCACCTGAATGCCGCCACGCCGGACGGCAGCCACCATAGCTTCCCCGCCTACCTCTTCGAGAGCACGCATGCCGAGGCGGGCTTTGCTAACGGTGCCGACACCGAACGTGACGTAAGAGGTGGGGTCGGTGCCGACGAGCCCGAGCGTGTCTGCGGCACCGATACCGTAGTTGAATGCCTTCTCAAGGAAACTGTCAGCGTCGTCTCGTTCACCGGCGTTCGGGTCAAGTCCGAGCATCTCTCGGAAGTTGACGACACCGTCGCCGTCTTTATCTACGAGATCCAGGTATTCCTGCTTCTGGTCGTTACCAGCAAGGCCCGTGCCGATAGCGTCCAACATTTCCCAATGCCGGTTCTGGTCGTCGGCCATCGCCAAAGCCCACGCCGTCGTGAAGCCCTCGGACACGTCCGTGATGTATTCAAGGACGTCGCCCAGCACTGGAGTTTCGATGGCTGCCCCGACGGCTTTCTGAAAGAAGTTAGGGTCGTCAGGAAGATCAACCTCGGCCAGCCCGTACTGGCGAAGAGATTCCTCCGGGGCAAGCCCCTGGTCAACGAGTGCTTTGAGCTTGTAGGCAACAAAGTTCTGTAGGTCTTCGTCGCCTTCGTCTTGCGTTGCGACGTAGTTGAGTCGCCCCAGACCGGACAGCAGCTGGTTGACTTGTGCCGGGTCGACACCTTCTTCAACGTCCGTGTCAATAGCGAACTGGGCGTCGGCGGCGTCTTGGTTTGCTTTGGCGACGGCGTTCTGTGCGCCCTGAACGATCCGGTCCCGGGCAGACCTCGGAGCTGCCGGGGCTGTCGTTACTACGGGGCCGGGGGTAGGGGCTGACGGGATCGTGCCCGTCGGCTGACCGTCTTCCTCGAACTGTTCAAGGATACTCATAGAGCTAGTTTAGCCGATGCCGTATTTCGCTAGGAGTTCCCCGTATGCCGTGTCCTCAAAGGCGGCACTTGCATACGGTGCTCCCGCCATGTCGGGCCGTGCCCGTGTCGTGGGCCGTGTGGCTGGGTTCCGGCGTGGGGTCGTAGAGTACGTCGCAGGTCGTTGAGTGCTCGCCGCCTGGCCGGTCACCGGTGCGGTGTAGTCCCGGCCGCCAGCCGGTTCTGACCTCAACACACTCGTCAGGTACGTGCTCGGGCGGGGCGTGTTTGGTGCGATGTAGCCGTCGGGAACCCGGGTCCGTTCTTCAATCCCTGCGGGATCAAACCGGAACGGGTCAAGCGGGTTGTCTGAGAAGTCGCCTTCCCACAACGGGGCGTACGCCGTGACGATGTATCCTGCCATCCGGTTAGCGTCGTAGGTTGCCATGCCAGCAGCGTCCATGCCTTCGGCAAGCAGCTTGCGAGTTTCTGCCTCGCTCTTACCAAGAGCAAAGTACGCCTGAGCGGCGGTCATGCCCTCGTCAAAGATCCCGTCGTACGCCTGCGTCAACAGGTTAGCGTCGTCGATCTGGTCCTCAGGCAGGCGAGCAAAGAAGTTCTCGTAAGCGTCGTCGACCAGATCCGGGTCGGGCTGACGAACAATCCGACGAGGCCCCTGAAGCTCCGGAGACGCCAGCTCAAGCGCTCCAGGTGTCCTAGTACCAGAATCGCCTGTGGGGGCGGGAGAGAAGCTCTGGAAGGCGCTGGCGGCCCGTCGGGCAGCTTCCTGACGTCGCCGTTCATCCTCCGCCAACTGTTCCGAATACCGGGCCAACGCAAAGTCGGTCGCTTCACGCACCAAAGCGCCCTGATCGAAATACCGCTGACCGGCCTCCAACTCGCGCTGCCGACCCCGCTCAAAGATCTCACGCTGCGCCGCAGCAAACCGCTGAGCCTCATCCGCTACCTGACCCGTGATTCCTGCCAGCTCTTCCTGAGCGGACGGCGGCAACACCACCGGATCGGCCCTAACCGCAGCCTCAGCTGCCGCAGCGTAATCTACGCTCGGCTGCACCGTCGTTTCTTCTGCCTGATACCCGCGAGATCCACGTTCAGTGATCCGCCGCACCAAATCACGACGCTCCGGTTCTGACAACTCCGGGTCAAGTTTACGAGGTTCAGCCATTGTACGGTTCTTCGATCTCCGTCTCAATACCCCGAGCTGCCGCAGCGATACGCTCCTGCTCGGCTTCACGGTCAAGCGCAGTCTGCTGCTGCTCTAGCGCACGAATAGCAGACTCGTACTCTCGCTGAGCCCCAGCCTGCGCCGCTTCCTGCTCGTACCCCAACTGCTGACGCTTCTCCGCTTCGGACCGCATTCGAGTGCCGGAACGGAACAAGCCACGCTGCTCGAACCCGGTCTGGATGCCTTGCATGGCCTGCTCTTGCGCCCGAGCGTACGCATCCGAACGTCGACGTGCGTCCTCAGCAAACAGGTCCTGACGCAAAGCGATCTCGTCAGCGATCTCAGCGGACCGCATGCCCACGCCCCGAAGGTACGCAGCGTACGCAGGGTCCTGCCGGGCCACGTTCTCGTCACGGGCCTGGTCGGCTTGGTCAACGATACGGTCGGCCACCGTGCCGCCGCCAATATCGCCGGACGGCCGCTCCAACTCGGGCTCCAGCCGGTTGACAAGCAGCCCGAGGTGGTCAAGCTGAAGCGGGTCGTTGATACCGAGGTTGTTCGGGTCGCCGCCGTAGCCTTGCACGATGCCAGCGTTGACGAGCGCCTGCGACGCCTGCTGGATAGTGGTGTTGGCGTCAGCGAGCCCGAGGGCACGGGCGATCATGGTGAACGCCTGCCCCCGGGTCGTGGGTTGGGCGGTGCCGTACTGGCCTCCGCCGATGCCGTTCGTGATGCCCAGATCAGCGAGGGTCGAGGTGGCGGCGTCTAGCTCTCCGGCATCGCCAAAGCGCCCACTGGATGTGGGTTCGATGCCGAGTGCGTTGAACAGTGCTGAGGCGAGGTCACCTCGGGTCGCCATCTGGGCCATTGGTCAGTCTTCCTCGTTGTTGTCGGCAGCTCGACGCTGCGCCAGCTCCATTTGCATTGCGATAATCGAAACCTGAGCCATAAGTGACTCTGGGCCCACTCGAAGAGCGGCGACTAGTTGTTCGTCGGTAAAGGTCAAGGGGGCTGATTCATTCATGCGCACAGCTTATCACGTATGAGCTGACTCAAGACTGTCAATGCGGCGCTGTAGCTTTTGTACTTGCGCTACGAGGGCCGCAGTGACCCCATCAAAGTCGACGGCGTCGTCTCCGACGAGATGCAGGTCAACCTCGGCAAGTTCTTCCACGATGAACCCGCTACGGCGCATGAGGTGCGATCCTTCTGGAATGATGTTGTCGACGTCGTCGCCGGTCGTCGTTCCGAACTCGCCGTTCGGTCCGATGTATTGGCCGTTCCAGATAAACGACCGAGGCTGGATCGCCATGAACTGCTCGTCGGTCAGATTGAAATCCACGATGTCTGACTTGTGCTGGCGCAGCGACGTGTGCTTCCGAAGGGCGAGCATGGAGACGCCGCCGACCGAAGCGCTAACGAGGTTGCATCGGGTGCCCGAAGTTGAGGCTGTCGAGTTGTTGATTGCCACGCCAGTCGAGGTGCCGACGATCGTTGGGTTTCCTCCAGCAGCCACGCCGAACATATTTGTGGAGTGTAGATACGTGCCCGTGTCGGTGTCGCTGGCGAACGAAGTTCCAAGATCTGAGATGCTGCCATCGGTGAATCTTGTTTGACCGCTAGAGACAATCCTTACTCGGTTAGAGTTACCCGCACGAAGACTAAGATCGTTGCCGTCGGCACGGATGCCGACGTAGGCGCTGCCCGTCGTTGAGTTGTCCATGACGCTGATGATCGCACCGGCATCGGTCGACTCAAACGAAGCTACGTTGTTCACGGTGCCTGCGTTGACGTGCAGCTGGGAGCTCGGTGTGGACGTGCCGATACCGACCTGACCGCCAGCTTCGATCGCCATCCGAGTCGTGTTGTTCGTGCTGAAGTAGATCAGGCCATCCGAGTCTTCATTCTTGATGTGAAGATCATCGTTGTCGGGAAACCCGATGTACCCGATGCGTCCGCTGTTGTGATGGAACCCGATGTAGCCGCCAGCAACCGACGTGTCGTTTAGTTGCAGCCGAAGCATTTCCGGGTCGGAACTAGCAACATGCAAAGGAACAGCGGGAGCGTTCGTGCCGATACCAAGCCCAGTAGTGTCCAACCGCATCCGCTCAGCATTGCTCAACGTGACCTTGAACAGATCCTCCGCCAAGTTGATCTTGTCCTGATAACTGCCGGAAGGAAGGTTCTTTACAGCGAGGTCCAAATCTCCGTCAGCAACATTGACGTTTATGCCGGTCTGGTTGATGTCAACCGAAGAACTACCGGCCGTCAAATACGTCCGGGACGGATCGCTCAACCGAGTCTCAGTATTACCAGCAGTAGTAGAACTAAAGTACACGTAAGACCGCTGAGCAGCGCCAGCCAGATCAGCACCAGCAAGCACCACCGTAGAGTACCCGGCAGCACTGTTCGACACGCCCAACAAGCCGGGCTCTAGCTCCCCAGCGTCACCCGTAAACAAGTCAACACCGGCAAAGTCCGCAGAACCACCAACGATCGACGTCGAGGTCGTAGCTTCCGAAATCTCCGCACGCAAACCAGAAGCGTTCGTCTTCATAGCGCCGCCGGTAAACATCGTCATGTCGCCGTGCACGCCCAAATCGCCCCGGACATCGCCGGAACTGTTGAACTCGAACGTGCCGTCGGACCGCAACTGCCACCCGACCGTGTCATCAACCCAGTTGCTGGACTGAAGCTCGCCACCGATAATCACGTCGCCCTGGAACGTGTACGAACCTGCGGCGTCAAAGATGATGTCACCAGCGTCGTTGACGGCGGTCACCACGAACCGGTTCAAGAACTCTTCGACCTCACGAAGCATGCTGTCGCCAATGCCGACCGACTTACGCCGATCTGACATTTCAACGTCAGGAAGCAGGTAGCGGACGAAGTCGTCGTAGTTGCCCTGATACGTGAATGTGCGCCCGCTCATCTGGGGTCATCCTGCTCGTCGTAGTACACCTGCACACTGTCTAGGGCAATGTTGTCGTACGTGAGCCGGATCCGGAACTTGGTGCCGAACTGTGTGTTTGGCAACGCCACGGGAACTCGACGTTTGTACGGGGAGTCGCCGGACGTGTCAGCCCAACCGGTCGTCGTGACCGTTTGCTGAACAATCGAATCCTCCGGGGTGGTGGATTCCGTGCCAAGCACCGTTGCGTCTACAGCCAACTCCGGTGCAGAGTAGTTGCCGCCCTTCCAGTAGTCGATGTCGAGCACGACCTTGATCGGTCGAACGATTTTGCCGCCCGGGGCAGACACCTCACCGAGATCAACGACCACGTCCGTGCCGGAAGCAGTGTTGGCTTCGTTTGCCAACGACACCGACTTGCTGTCGCCGGAGTTAGCTGGACGGTTCAGGGTGTGATCTCGGCTGTAGAACGCCCACGACGTGCCAAGGTCCGCAGCAGCGTACATTTCGTTGGGTCGCCCGCCCGAGAACACGATGTCTTGCGGGGCAGTGTCGGTGTCCCAGCGAGACAGGTTGAACACTTCGTTGACTCGCTCGACCGCAACGATCTCGTCGTTATCTCCAGTCAACCGGCCCGGCAGCATCAGGTTGCCGTTGATGTCGTCACCCACCGCCGACTGCGGCATGAACGAGTTGTTCGGGCGGGCAAGACTCGATCCCGGGTACGCCAACGGCGACATATGCCGCAGCGTTTCTGACTCAACAAAGCTTGGGGTGGCGACCACGAGACCGTGGCCCGTCGGGGACAGGAACCACAGCTGGTTGTCTACGATCGTAGCGGTGCCGTGGATAGGGGCAACGTCTTGCCCTAGCTCTTTGAGCGAGCCGGTATCGGGCGAGGCGCCGGTCAGGACAAGCCACCGGTTGTCTTTGCAGGCGATCAGCAGAGCGTTCTTTACGGACCACGCACCCGTCGGAGCACCGGCATAGGAGTCAACGTCGGCGTTCGTGTCAAACGACGACGTTGCTTCTACCGTCGAGAAGTCGGCGGCGTTGGAGTAGTAGATACGTCCGGGGCGGGCGTTGATGCCCCAGTAGTAGGCTCGTTCTCGGTTGACGGTCACCGATCGGGCGTCACCGTCGGCGGTAGTGATCGCTGCGACGGTGCCGATCGAGCTGGCCGTGGCGAACAGCAGATGAGGGCCGAGGGCGGACAGGATCGACCCGTCGAACGAGGTCAGAACCTTGGCGGTGTCGTCGTAGTTTGGCGGGTACAGGTTGTCTGCGCCGGTTGCCAGGTCGGTCAGGGTTTGACCGGCAGCCCACGTCGGGGACGCTAACGGCAGCGTGTCAAACTTGGCGGTACCGGCATCGTCGAACACGACCGCCAGATATTCGGCGGCGTCCGTTTCTTGATACCAGCTCAGGCCCAGCAGCGAGTCGGTTGCCGGGTCAAAGACACGGGTCCCCGCCGAGTCAGAAATAGCTTTCCAACCCGGTCGAGGCCCAAGACTGCCGTTCTCGTAAACCTGAGCGTTCTCGCTGTTGTATTCGGAGCTGCCTGGATCGGCCGAAGCCGATGAACCCTGACGCCACTCCGAGTACGTGCGCACGGAGCGTTTCATGTCAGATCCACCAATCGTCTCGTGACTTCACCTTTGATGATGCAGCGGACCTGCGGGCGTCGTCGGCGGCTTTACGGGACCAGGCACGACGTTCACGGTCAGCCATCGAGTACAGGTCGGTGTCTCGGATACGTTGAGAAATTTGGACCAGAGCGGTCTGAACAAGCCAGTCAATGTACCGGTCGGGAAGGTTCGGGGTGTCGCCGTCGGCAGACAGGGCGTCTTCGTAGCCGTGGTAGGCGCAGTACACCGTGTACGCACCGTCGGGGACCGGGCCCCAGTGGATCTTGTCGTGCTCAACCCAGTAAACGTGCGGCTCGCCGGTCAACTGCGAGTAGGTGCCGCCTTCCTGCGGGGTCACCTGCTGCAAGTTACGGCCTTCGATTTCCAGCCGCAGCACCTTAGACAGCTGGGTAGGAAAGTTGGTGTACTGGACGTTAGCGGTGGTCGTTAGGTTCGTTTGCCGCTGGTTCCACGGCCAATCACGTTCAGCGTTGATTGCCCGCAGCGCCCGGTTGACGATGCGGTTCATAGTAGCGTCCGGGAAGCGGGAGTCGTCGGACGCCAGCCCGGCCGTTTCAAGGATCTCGGTGCGGATTTCGGAGAGCTGCGTAGCCATGCTACGAGTCTAGCACCTAGAACCCGAACGTAGTCTGCGTAACGCCTAGAGCCTTGCCTGCCTCGTGATAGAACTTAGCCAAAGGCTCAGCAATGGCGTCCGCTGCCTTAGCGTTAGCGTTCTTCGTCAACCGGTCGTTGTGCGCAATAGCGTTCTCAACGATCGACTCGGCACTGTTACCGCCCCGGTGCGTGTCCGCATCCCGCAGCCGCATAATCAACAAGTTGACCGCATCCTCGTTCAAGTCCTGCCCCACCGGGCCCTTAGCGACCATAATGTGACGATCCGGTTCGCCTTGCAGCGGCTCGTGCCGCCACAACTCCCACCGGTTCGAGATGCGCTCAAACACGAGAACCAGCGACGGATCACCCTGCCATCCCAGCTCCGGTTTGCCTTCACGCAACGGCCGGATGAGACGGTCAGCGATCTGCTGGCGGGGGTCAAATACAGGCTTCAGGGGCATGGCGTTCATGCTACCACAACGGCAGAAGGCCCGGGCCGAAGCCCGGGCCTTCTTAGTGACAGGTAGCTGTCAGATCACTCGCCGAAAGCGAGGAACTGCACGTCGACAACGCCGGACTGGTCCGAAGCGTTAGCCGCTTCAGCGCTGATGCCCGAGGTGCCGTCTTCGACGTTGATAACCAGCTTGCTGGTCGACGGGTCGTACGAGACAACCTTCGTCGGCACGAGCGACGACTGAGCGTTGATGATTAGTGCGTCAATCTGGACCTCGAACCCTTCAAGGTCGGAGACCGCAATAGCCTCACCACCCGTGGGGTACGAGGAGTCGAACGCCACGGTACCGATGAAGTACCGCTTGTCGCCCATAACGCCTGCTGCTGACTTGGTGATTGTGAGAGCCATGCGGCCCTCCTTTCGGGGTCGGGACCCGGGCGGGGGCCGAAGCCCCCGCCACGAATCAGGATCAGACGGTCAGGCCGGTCAGCTTGCCGTGGGCGTTACGCTTGTCGGTACCAAGCTCGTGGTACTTGTACAGCGTGGCCTCGTAGGCATCGGTGTTCGCCACACGGCTGAGCACCGAACCGTCACGGTCCATGAACGACCAGTCGCTCATGACCCACTGAATGACGTTCTCGGTGCTGAGCAGGAACGCCACGTCGTCAAGGCAGTCACGCTCGGGGTAGAGCGCAACCTCGCCACGGCCGGTCTGGACGCTAAGCGCCTTGAAGCCGCCCTGGAGATCCAGGTTGTTCATGTAACGCTTCTGCGACTTCTGCGTCGCAGCGAACGCCCGGCTGGCCTTGTGAGAGGTGACGATGAGGTCAACGTCTTGACCGCTGTCGAGGTAAACCTCGTCCATCGCTTCCTCAAAGACCGAGTCGGTCGGAGCAGCGCCGACGGCGTTCTGATACGAAGACCAGATCGTGGTCGAGCTGCCATCGATGCCGTGGAGCCACGGGCTGGCAATGCCGCCCGAGTGACCGGCGGTGCTGGAGCCATCGTTGATGATGTCTTCCAGACCGTGGATCTCGTTGGCGGAGTCCTCGGTAGCCTTTGAGCTGATGGCAACCGGAACAACACCCGCACGCACGATCCAGTCGCCAGCGTCGACCGCAGCATCAAGGTTGTCGAAGGTGACAGTCTTGGTGCTGACGTTCACGCCGGTAACCTCAACGCCGGTGTCGTCCGAAGCGTAGTCGCCGTCGTAGATGTCGACAAGCATGCCGACCTCAAGACGACGGGCCTCAGCCTCGGTGCCGAACACGATGGTGCCCGAAGCGCCGGTCACGACGGTAACAGCGGTACCGATGATGCCGGTCGACGGGGTGTAGCACTGACGGTTGACGTCACGCTTGAGGTCGGCAACGATCCCCTTCGACTCCGAGTCGATGGCACGGGTGAACGAACCGCGGTCCGACTTCATGCCTTCGATGATCGGGCCGGTCACCTGAATGCGACCGTAGTTGAACTTCACCGGGATGCGAGCCTTGGTGTAAGCCTGCTGACCAGCGGTGGGGAGAGTGCCGGACTCGGCGCGAGCGCCAACGCCCGAGTTACGTCCGGTGTGAAGCGACAGGACCGCCTCTTCACCTTCAACGTCCGCAGTGTTCGTCTCCACCTGCGCCAGAAGCATGATGTTCTGGTTCAGCTGTTCACGAATAGCGGGCTGGTAATCTTCCTTGAGTGCAGCCGAGGCTGCGGAAAAGTCAAGAGCCATGATGGTCTTTCCTCTTTCTGCCCTCGTAGGGCGTAGGTTTGGTTTGGGTTGGGGAGCTTCAAGGATCCAGTCCCGTCTGCTGCACTAGGAGCGTTGGGCCAGCCGCTGCGCCTATGACGTCTATCGTAGCACAAACAGAAAGACCGCCCCGTAGGGCGGCCTTTCGTCGTGCTATGCAGGGCTGCTGTTAGTTGCCGTACGTGGCTCGGAAGCGCTCTTCTGCACGGGCACGGGCCTCTTCCAGGGTCTTCGGGGGGCCCTGGTTCTTGGTGGCGGTAGCCGGGTCGCCTGCGGGGAGGCGAGGTGGGTGGCCTGGGGTGCCGCCCTCACGCAGCGACTGCCGGTACCGTTCAACGGCCTCGTCCTCGGCAGCCTGCCGCTGCGCCTGAATGATCTCGTGAGCGCCAGCAAGATCCGTACCGTTGTGCTGAGCGACAGCAAACAAATACGACTTGACCGTCGGGTCCTTGTACGAATCGTCCAACGCCTCAGCTTCAGCAAACGTCGACTTGATCTCTTCTTGCTGCGCCGCAGCAGCACGCTCAGCTTCGAGACGTTCGGTCACGAGACGTTCAACGTCGCTAGCGGTCAACGCCGACCCAGCATCAACCGGTTCGGGCTCCGACACCGGCATCGGATCAGGGGTGGGGGCTTCGTTCATGAAAGGCTCCTTGCCAAGCTGGGCAGCAAGGCGGTTAGTGACACCCCGGAACTCCTCCAGGGCTTCTTCTGGGGATGATTGCAGTTTAGCAGCAAGCTCAAGAAACCTCGTGCGTTCAGCGTCGCTGTACCCGTCAAAGTGACGAAGCATGTCTTGCTTAGCGGTACGGTGCTTAGCTGCCTCGTTACGCAAACGCTCCACGTAGGCACGATCAAACGTGTCGCCTTCCGGGATCTCTTCGATCTCCGAATCAGGAGCAGGAGGCTCGGGGGCCTTCGGAACGGCCGCCGCCTCGGCGGCCGCACTCACTGCCTCCGGCGACGGCGGGGTCGCAGAAGATTCGGGGGTTGCTTCATCTGACATCAGGACTCCTGGTCACTGGTAGGGGCTATCGAAGATTGTATCAGATCAGCCACCGAGCTGACGCATCAACTCCATAATGTCCGACGCAGCAGCCTCCGGGGTCGGGCCTGCCTGACCCATTCCCTCCAACGCATCAGCCGCTACGGTCGGAAGCCCGACCGGGCCCGGAGCAGTGTCAGGCGGGCCTAGCGGCGTCATCGGTGCGGGCGGCGGACCGCCCATCGGCGGCAACGGCTCAACCCGAGGACCTTCGGCCGGGGTCGGGGCCATACCCAACGCCGGGTCAAGGTTCGTGCGGTTACGGGCATCACCAATCTCTTCAGCCGCCAGCGTGGCGTGCGCCTGAATATGCTCGGCAATCATGTCCTTGTCTTCGTTGGACAGCATCTCGTAGTCGACCGTCTTACGGAACTTGTTGTGCTCCGCAATGTGAATCTCGTGGTTGTCCCACGCAAACGGCACCGACTGTCGACCCAACCCGAAGTGGGCGTTCTCACGGCGAGCACGGTCAACGTCCGGCGAAGTGACCGCCAGCAGATCTCGGCCGTTCGGAAGTTCAGCGAGCGCAATGAACGTAGCCGGAGTGATCTCTTGCGGGCCGTACGTCTGAAGCATGTCTTTAGCGAACTCCATCGACGCTGCACGAGACCGAGGCAGAATAGCTTCCTTCGGCACGATCGCCGTGGTCTGCCCACGCAGATCTTTGCCGTTCCACTGCACGTCGATCGGAGCGTTGCCCGGGATGCGGACGGTAGCCCGACGAGACTGCTTCAAGTCCTTCGTCTTATCTTCGTAGATGGCAAGCACCATCGACATCAAACGGCCGAACGCACCGGCAGCTTCTTTCGTGAGACGCCCGATCGGGGTCGAGTCTTTCTCAGCCAAGATCGTCAAACCAAACCCAGACTCGATGTTGGCCGGGGCTGATCCTCGAGAAATGTCGTGGACGCCCATAATGTCGTCCATCTCGTCCGCCAGCCGGTTCGGTTGCTGAATCCACCAGGCAGGCATCTGCGGCGGAGTCAAATAGTCCGGCTTGACAGGCAACGAATCGTTGTACGGCACGACCTCACCGGCAAGGTCGGTGAGCTGATCCATCATCTCGATGCTGGAGTACGGCACCATCAGACGGGCGTTACCTGCGAGCTTCATGTGCTCAGCGATGCTTGACCACGACACGTTCATCAACGTCTGAAGCGGCCGAGCAGCCGTCAGCACCGTGTCGCCCGTCCACCGGTTCTCTCGCAGGGTCTCACGAACAATAACGAGGTTCAGGCGGTCCTTGAACGGGAACGGCCACACGTCATCAAACACGACCTTGTCGTCAACAACGACGCATACCCGCCCGTCCTCGTTGTCTTTCGTCGGGCGTTCGTAGTACGTCAACACGGCCGTAAGGTCGGTCAGCTCAGCGTCGCCGCCACGATCAAACGACATCAACTTGCGGTGGAACGGGGCAAGACCGGCGGTAGCGTCCGCAGGCGGCAGCTCCTCCAGATCAAACATTTCTTTCACCTGCTCCGGCGGCAACGCAACGGCCTTGATCCAGTACCGTGCCTTCTCCGGGTAACGAGCGCCGGGCTCCACCACAAACTGGGTGATGTTCAGGTGTTCCTCGTACGTGTCTCCCTTGATGTCAGGAGACCCTTGCATGTCGTCTGCCAGGGTCGGTTCAAGATCCGGATCCCAATCGACACACATCGCAGCGGTGCCGCCCTTCATGACGGCATAGTACATATGCTCCCGCAACGACTCCCAGTCGTGATCGTGGCAGACGGTACGGGCAATCGTTTCCGCTAGACGGGCGCCTCGCACATGCGAGTCGTCGGCCGCCGACGGAGGCACCTCGAACTGAAGTTCACGCTGCATCAGCGTAGAAATAATCGTTCGAGTGTTCGGCCACATCCGGTTTACGGTGGCCTGAACACGTTCCGGATCTGACGGGATCTCGTCAAGCGTACCGGCGCTCTCAGAGAAGTACAGCCACTGGTATCCGTGAAGGAACGAGTGGTTCATCCAGTAGTCGCGGGTCTCTGACCGCAGACCCTGAACAGCTTCCCAATACAGGTAACTAATCTCGGCGGCGTTGTCGTCCTGGCCTCCGTACGTGGAGGTAAACGTAGAGGTGTCAGCCATGCGACAATCTTAGCCTAAATGCCTTCAGGCTTCTTGACGGACGGCGGTTCGGGAAAGATCCCGCCGTTCTCCATCAACTCCTTCTGCATCTTCAGATGCGCCTTGACCCGCTCATCTTCCTGCGACTTCACGACCCTACGGGCAGCGTCAGGCAAATGATTAGCTTGAAGAGCAGCAGCAGTCAGCCGCTCACGCTCACCCTGAGCATTCCGGACTATCGCAACAATCGCCGCAACGAGGGCAGCATTCGTCAAGGCAAGCGCCCACACAGCCCCAATCATAGTCCTGCATCCTCGGCCGTCTCGTACGCTTCGAGAAGCTTCTGGGCCGCTTCCAACTTACGGGCCAATCCATCATTCGCTTCTTTCAACTCGACGTTCTCGGCAACCGCAGCGTCGATCTGTTCAGGGTCAATAAGCCCCACGAGCTTACCGGCGTGCCTGGCACAATCGACACAGATGTCATAGAACCCTTCCATGTCGATGTGGTTGCCGCGCAACACCGGCTCGTCCGTGCCGGTACGGTGCGGCATGCCGCACGTCGAGCAGTGAAAGAACTGCGAGTCCAAACCATAATCAGCAATCAACGTCCATGAGGCGTGCGAAACAGCCACGTTTACTCCAATGCTAGGGGGCTCCCAGAATCATAGCAGATCACCACCTGCCGATGACCGGGATGTTGCGGCGCTTAGTGGCTCGCCTACCGGCCAGCTCTGCCCGGTGCGCAGCCAACCGCTCCTCCATCGTGACCGGCTCCCGGCTAGGCGCAACCCACGCAGGCAACGTCTTGAACACCTGCACGCCGTAACTCAACGCATCAACCTGATCGTCGTGCGTTGTCTTCGGGAACTTCGTTAGTTCCCTCTCAAACTCGCCCAACCAGTCAGCTTTCCGAGGGAACCACAACAAGCCATTGAGAATCTCGTACTGCACCGGAAGCGACCGGATCACCTTGTTTGTGTCCGCCTTCAACTTCTGCACCACCACACCCGGCGCACCAACAAGCCGCCGGATCAAGTTCGTACCAAACGTCTTGTCCTCAATGTGGATCGCCTGCAACCCGTAATAGTCGTACCAGTCCAACACCAACGACTCGTGATGCTCGGTCGTGATCCGTTCACGCTCCACCGCCCGAAGGAACAACCGGCGAGGCATTTCCTTCGACACGTCAAACACGGTCATCACCGTGTAGTCCGACCGTTTCGTGTCCGTGCCAGCAACGTCCAACGTAGCGAACCGGTAGCAGTCGTACTCCTCGACGTACTCGACAGCGCCGTTCGCATCCGTCGTCGAATAGATCCCGTCCTCAAGTTCGTAGTAGTTGAACGGCCGTTTGATGATGTTGCCGTCATCCAACGACGGCACGCCCTGATACAGGGCCTGGAACCACATCGAACCCTCAGCGGACCCGTCCCGAATCTCGATCAGGTCCTGAGCAGTGAACCGCTCCGGACACAACGCCTGCCCCTCTTCACGGCCTAACGGGTCCGCAGGTTCATCGTCGCTCGGAGTCCAAATAGCTTGCAGGTTGATCTTTGCCCAGTTGTCCCCCATCTTGGGTTCCTCCGGGACACGCTTACCCGTCAGATCGTCCTCGTGCCAGCGGGTCGCCATCAGAATCACACGGCACGGCGTGCCGTCCTCCCACGGCTCACGACGAGAGTACAGCGTCGAATGCCACCACGCCTCCTGAGCGTCCCGGATCGTAGCCGACATCGCTTCCTCAGCGTTCTTCACCGGGTCGTCCACAATAATCAGCTGACCGCCCGAACCCGTCAACGGGCCGCCCACACCGGCACACTTCATCATGCCCCGGTGGCCTTCGAGATCGAACTGCATCTTGGACGACTGGCGGCCGCCCGTCACCTCGATCCCAAACTCGGGATGGTCAACAATATGGTCCCGCACCTTGCCGCCCCAGGAACTGGCAAACGTCGCTTCGTACGAAGCCAACAACACCGAATACTGCGGATAGTTCGACAAGAACCAGGCAGGCAAATGCTCAGAGACCAGAAACGACTTGCCGTGCCGTGGCGGCATCGAGATCGCCACGTTGTACACCGGCGAGTCGCCCCGGATCGGATGTACCAGAATCGGACGGCCAACCTCGTCAACATCGCCCGAATCAACCGGGACAGGGCCCGGCCCGTCAAAATACATGCGCCCCTCCATGAGCGCCATGATCCAACGGTTCAACAACTCGATATGACGATACCGGGTAGCGTCAGAAACTGACACCGCATAGTCAAGCGGCGACAGCATCTGCGTATGCAACTCCAACGCCCGAGCATACAACTCGATCTCTTCAGGCTTCGCAACCGCCAGATCCGACTCCGGGATCGACAACAACGCCTCACGAGCAGCCACATCCATTAGTCGTCATCCCAATCCGGATCGTTGTACGCCCGAAGGACATCCTCATCCGAGAAGTCATCCCGATCATCGTCAAGCCACTTGATCGACAACCCCTCCTCAGCGCACGACTCCTTCGTCTCCTCGATCACCACACAATCATCAGAACACGGGTAGAACGTCAAATCCGGGAAACTGT
>Ga0208899_1000410_pt1 | contig 31998 bp, 15 predicted proteins | sample VirMetDEL_Nov_24_FD_184518 | JGI IMG/M metagenome (GOLD analysis project Ga0208899, IMG submission 184518) | Aqueous microbial communities from the Delaware River and Bay under freshwater to marine salinity gradient to study organic matter... | ecosystem: Environmental > Aquatic > Marine >... | reverse complement strand
ATCATGCCTCCTTAAATTCAGCTATCCAAGCGGGATTCGGGATGGAAGTTGCCGACAAAGGGCGGTCGGATAGTTATTATGGGCACTTAGCAAATGCTTGGAAAAGTGGTGATTTACTCGAAGACGCTACCGATTTTGTACCACAGCTCGCCGGTTTAGCTGATTTTAGTAAAGCAGATGCTCAACAATTTATTGACATAATGACCGAGATGGAAGGTCTCGAGAACTCTGAGTCATATACGAAATACAAAATGACAGAAGTGGACGGCTTCTGGGACGGGATACAACACTTTTTAAAGCACGCTGACGCAATTCCCGAGATGGTTGTAGAAACCATAGTAGGGTTTATGAACACATACGCAACAGAAGCGCCCCGAGTAGTTGGAGCTTCAGCGGGTATAGGCGCCACTATAGGCGCCGTAGGTGGGCCAAAAGGTGCTTTAGCGGGTGCTAAAGTAGGGGCGGCTAGAGGTATGAAAGTAGCGGTCGGCGTGTCTTCGTTTGTTATGGAGTATGTAGGTGCGCTAATGTCGGAGCTAGAAAAAGCTGGCGTTGATTGGCACAATCCTAACGAATTAATGGCCGCTTTTAACAATCCCGAGTTAATGACTGAACTCAGGAACCAAGCTACATTAAAATCGGGACCAGTTGCCATTTTAGATATGCTATCGGCAGGTGTAGCGGGTAAAACTTTAAAATTATTTAAAAACCCTTCCGCTTTAAAGAAACTACCAAACGGTATGAAAGCGTTCAGGCAGGAATTAAGATCTGGCGTACACGCAAGCAACGGGCGCATTACAGCCGGTATGGCTGCGGAGTTAGGTGTTCAAGGAGGTTTAGGAGGCGCTGGTGAAGCAATTGGTCAATTACTTACTTTAGACCCCGGTGAAAAATTAGATTGGAAAGCTATAATTGCCGAAATGGGTGTAGAGGCTTTTGGACCAGGAGGTTTAGGCTTCGCAATGAACTACGCCAAGTCAAAATTTGGCGGGTATGCAATGGAAGATATTTCCGGAGCTACTGCTAATGTTATTAGTAGAGAAAAAACTGCCGGCGGTTATATTGAACAAGTAGACCAAGCCGGATTTAAATATGAGCGCAGAAGGTTCAACACAGCTCAAGATTATTTAGATTATGTAGTTGAACAGACCGGTATGGATTTAAATTCTCCTACCGGTTTCTTAGTTCAAAAAATGGTCGGTTTTGCTCAAACCGCGGGTAAAATTGGTGACCTCGGAATCGTTGTTGCCGACCGTACACCTTTTAAAAACAAAAACACCCGAGGTGCTTACAGCAATGGTGTTATATGGTTAAACAACAAAGCTCTACAAGGTAGGCAAGACAGCACTCCGTTTGTATTCCTTCACGAAGGTGGTCACTACATTCAGGATATGTTTTTCACACCTGAGCAAGCGAGGGATCTCTACACTAAAGCCTTGCCTGAGGAAGAAGCAAGAAAGATAGCTTGGGCTCAATATAAACTCGGTAGGTCAGTTGAATCCTTAAGCGATCTTTCGAACTCCGAGTTAAGTATAGTCAACGAATCATTTTCTAGTACTAGTGAAAATATACAGATCGCCGAATGGTTTACCGGTCAGGTAGCTGCGGCTCTAGCTATTGAGAGTGGTGTAGCTGGCGGCACTAAGGTTGATACGGGTATTAAAAAAGCCGTAAAGACTTTGATGAAGTTTATTACTTCTGATGAAAACGCCAATCAATTCTTTCCAGCCGATGCTAATCAAGAATCCGCAATTAGAATTGAGCTACTTAAGAATTTAGGATTTGACCCCGTTACCTTAGAGTCTAACCGCGCAAGTTATTTTTCAGATGAAGAAATCGCGGAAGATGGTTCGGGTATTTATAACCCATTTGAAGTAGATCTCTCAAACATGTCTAAGTGGGATAAGAACACTAAAGATGTGTGGGCAAGAATTCTAGGGTATGAAAATTGGGCAGCGTTACCTCAGGAATATAGAAGATCTCAAAACAGAGCGGGAGATAAGAAAGCTCAAAGAGACGCGGCAGGAGAAGGTGATCCGTTTGCCCAAGCCGATTTATCAGACCCAGCAACTCAAAAACGGATTAGAGAAGCTTCAGATGTGACACGAGAGGTAGCATCTGAAGAGCAAAAGGGCGGCTCGGGGGTAAGTGAGGATGCTCAGTCACCGGAAAAAGAAAGCCCTTCAAGTAAAATTAAAGAGTCCGCAAAGTCCGTTGTTAAAAGTGGTGGTGTTGCTAGGGATGACGACACACAAGATTTAAGAGAGCGAATAATAAAACAAGAAGAGACTTTTAAAGGTAAGGAAAAAGCCAAAGAGATCGCTGAAGAGAAAGTTAAAAAAGCTACCGAAAGTAAGGTTGTGGCGGTTTCCGGAAAGACCGCCGAAGATTTAAATAAAGTATCTAATGCAAGGACTATATCAAAAGCAGAGCTTGCAAAAGAACAGGCAAATGCTGACAAAATTGCAGCTGAATTTAGAGCAGAAAAAGCGAAAACTAAAGCTAGAAATATTTCTACCGAATTAAATAATACCGTAGACGCAATAGAATCTAATTCAAAACTAGATAACGGTTCTTTAAAAGTTTCAATAGATAAAGCCATTTCGGATATTAAAAAAGCAAGATTGGCGGACATTAAAAGCAGAAGAGATTTAAGTGCAAAGCAGAAGCAAAAACTTCTTAAAGCAGCCATAGCTGTTAAACCGATAGATGTGCTTAGAGAGATTTTAATACCAGGTCTCGAGTCTAATGAATCTTTAGCTGATGCACTTAATACTGCCGACTTTGACGATATTTTCGCAGGATTAGGGGGAACATTAACGGTTACTCAAATCAACGATGCGGTAGAAAAGATAGGCTCATTTTTCGAAGAAAACTTTTCAGAACTTTCAGCCGAACCTCCTTTAATCGACGATGTGCTAATCCCTTATGGGGTTCACGAAATTGCCGACCAACAAGTTGTCAACGACCTTAATAAGGCTTTAGATGCCGGGACACCAACCGTTGTAACCTTACCGCAGAATGTAGGGGAGGTTGGTCATTTTGTTAATTTTAAAGGCCCTTATGCCGGGGGATATTCCGGGTTCGTACCTTCGCAAAATTACTACGCATTTGAAATAGTAGGCAGTAAGCCCGTTGGTGGTAAAATAGAATATACACTTAAACCCGTTACTGAAGCACAGGCTCGTAAGACGGTTGCTTGGCACGAACTGCCCGCGGCGTCTATACCAAAAAGGCGAAATAAAAAAGAAAACGGAGTTACTAAGGAGTTACTCGTAAACCCTTTCCGGCACACCCCCGCTAAGCAAGCCAGCCTAGGCGGTAGGGTTAAGAAGGAAAACTTTAGAGATCCAATGTCGCCCGTACTAGGACAATATATGTCCATTAAGGACGCCTTGGTAGGTAAAAGTAAAACGGGGATTACAAGTGCCGGACCGAGGCAGAAAAGTACGAAAGAAATTCCCGCACGGCAAATACAACGATTAGCTAGGGATAAATCCGGCGGAAGTGATTACGGTTTGCTTGAGAGTTTTAAAAATCCTTCTAATTTAGAAAACCACGAAATAGACGCTACAACCGCTAGAATGGTGGCCACTATGATTCTAGCGGCACTTAGCGAAAGTTCGGTCACTTCTAAAAGACGAGTTGCTTCAATGCAGGCAAATCTTACCGGTCAGTACGACCCCGCTGGTGCTTCTAAACGATCTAGGCTTCAAGCTCAAGGTGGGGGTAAGTATGAACAAACGAAATTAAGAAGAGATGCCGAAGGTAATACACCTTCTTTACTACTCGGTTTATACGAGCGTATCCGGCACGAAATGGGGGGAAGCAGAAAAAATATAAATTTATTAGGTCTTTCCGATTTAATTTTAATAGATTTAATGGGTGCTGAGCGGGACTTTGGGTACACTAAAGATCAACTTAGGCAAGAAATACTAGCCTTGTATGTTGAACCTCAAAATGAAATGGCTGGCGAGGTTAACTTGTTTAGGTCTGCTATAGACAGAGAGTCCGGCGAATCAACAAAAGTTGAAAAGAATTCAGAGGGCAGGATTGAACCTACCGAGGGTCAAAGATTGGCTTTAGAAGACGATATGGCAGACATTGAAGCTCAGGCCAAGGGTATATCTCCATCGGTCATTGGTACGCCGGACGAAGGTGGTAGTGAAACTTCTACAATTTCCAAGAACACCGGTAAAGAAAAGGACATGCCTGCCGACCTTATCGTAGATGACGCGGATTTAGCTAATGAAAAACCTAGAGAAGGTACATGGCAAGACGAGTGGCTTAACGGCATAGGTAAAGAAAAAGAATATAACTATGTTCGAAGATTAGCCGCTAAGCTTAAAAAGTCAGGACAGATATCTAAAGACACAACTATCATAAGTCACCCCGAAATAAGAGAACTAGATGCGTCTCTTTCCAGAGCGGAAGAAGATCAAAGACATTCCAACCGTACCGTAATGTCTCCCCGAGTTGTCGGGAATATGGTTGAAAAGAACGGTCTTAATAATATGGTCGCCCTCCCCGACACCAATAAACAGGGCAGGGTTACTGAAGGGGGTCCCGCCGGGAGTGCTTTAATTTGGACAGGTATTATGTCTAAGATTGTTTCTAACTACGGTAAGATTACAGCGGGTAAGAAAGGCGTAGTTGACGCGGGTATAACTCCGAGCGATCTTATGAAGCGAGCCATAGCTGAGTACAATCTACTAAAAAGTGGGATGACGAAAGCGGAATGGTCTAGCTTTAAAAATCGATGGGGTGGTTCTTTAGATACTACTATACCTAAAAAAGCCGATCAATTTACAGCACAAGAAGCTAATGCTAAAAAGCAATTTGCATTCGGTTATTTTATTCAATGGACTCGTAAGCGCGTTGCACAAATGGGTGGCATGGAGGAAAAATTCGGTGACAAGATAGCGACCGAAGGCGAGAGCCAAGCATTTGATAAAGACGGGAAAAAGCAGGAAATAGACCCCGACAGCCCAGAAGGAGCAAGCGTAGAGAATATTGGAGAAGCTACCGAGGTAGAAAGTCAGATAGATGAGGATACTGATTTCCGCGACGGTATAAGTTTAAAAAGCGATGTTATTGCCGATGCTCTTTACAAAGACGATAGCCAAGCTACTTTTAAATCATTGGGCGAGCTTAGCTCCGGTTCCGTTTGGGGTAAGGTTGGTAAATACTTAAATATGTCGGATGCTGAGCTCGCTGCACAACCTGAGCTCCGAAGACTCTTCAGTAAAGGAGAAATCACCCCCGACCAAGCTAGAGCAGTTATAAAAGGAGCTTTGCATAAAGATCATATTCAAAGCGTAAACACTGATGCCGAAGTTAAGAAAAGACTAAAAACTTACATAGAGAATCAAGAAGAAGACGCAGAGATCCGTGCCGCAGAGAGAAAGAAAAAGAGAGGCAAAGGACCACTTCTAGGATCCGAATACTCTCCCGAAAATCAACTCGGTATGCCCGAAGTCATGCGTGACTACTTTCTACCTAACATCAGAATGTCGGGCGCTACTCGCCGGTCGCCGGAACAATGGATCGCCGAGATTAAAAAAGTCGCCGGTATGGCAGAGTATGCTGAAGACATGGGTCTCATGCATATGTTAAAGAATGTACCCGCTAAATCTATTACCCCCGACTTTATCGAAGGATGGTTAGACGCAAATGCCCCAACTATCCGAGTTAATGAGCAATTGGGGGATACAGATACGCCTGAAGGTGCCTATTTTGAGGCAGTTAACCTTGGTACTGAATATCTTGATGCTTTAAGTGAGCCGGGCGCCGCACCCCTACCAGATGATACAGATAAATTCTATAATCCAGAGGCTGAGGAATTCACTGTCGCCGGCCCTCCTTTTAAAGTTCTCTCCGCACACCGGCCAAGCATGCGTTGGGATGAACAAAGTATGTATGTTGCAGAACATCTTGATAAAAATCCCGATCAAAAAAAGTTCTTCGAAATAAACGAAGGCAAGCCTTTAAACAGAAATCCAAATTGGGAACCCGATTCTTATGAAAAGCAACATGCCATCGATTTTGACAAGAACAGAGGGCATGACGGCTGGGCTACCTTTGATAACACTATATTCTTCGCCACCTACCAATTAGCTAAAGATGTTCTTCGGGTGGAAGAACTTCAATCTGACTGGAACCAAAAATCAAGGAGTGAAATAGCTAAAGTTAGGCGTGGGCCTCCTGTGACGGAAATATTTACCGAGGATGAAGAACTTGCAATGGAACAACACTACCAAGGCGAAACAGATCCAACCGAACCGCCAGGTTTTTACGACAGATCTGACGACCAAGTTCTTATGGATCACGGAAGACCTCCATTGAACATGGGTTGGATAAATGCGGGTATTCGTACAATAGTAAAAAAAGCTATTATTGAGGGTAAATCGAAAATTGCATTTCACAGGGAAGATAAAGACCCCGATGGTAAAGAGCAACCTATTCGAATTGCGATGTACAGCACTCACATACCTAATGCAATAATGAAGTTTGCAAAGGCTATGAAGCTGCCTAAGCCTACCATTAAGAAAGTAGAGAAAAAAATGACGGGTCCAGACATGAAAGACCCTAAAAATAACCCCATAGGTGCTGAAATGGCTCGCAAAGAGCGTGAAGGGCTTAATTTAAAAATGCTAGATTACCCAATACCCGAGGGTACCAATATGTACACTCCTCTGCATTACAACGCGACTCCGGGTATGGTTAGTTTATATAGAGAAGTTTACAATGTCTATAAAAACACTAGAGATAAAAATCTTTTAGATAATTGGAGAGAGTATAAGGAGCAGCAAAGAAAAAGGAATGAAAGACTCCGAAAATTTGAGTCGGAAGCAGATCCTATGAATTTCGATGATCTATCGGGGTTTGATCCCGATGTTTTTAATGCTCAGGAAAATGCTGGTCAGGAGGAAGCTGCGAGTTATACTGCTTTATTTACAGAGCAGGAAGCAGAATTGCAAAATATGACCGCCGAGCGATTTGTGCATGAAAGCGGTGGTAGAAACGCGAAAATAAAAACTCCTCCTGTATTTTGGGAAAACCAATCTGTGAAAGACCTAATAAAAGGCTTAGTAAATACCGAACTTGAGTATTATGAGGACAGAAGTGCTCATCTTATTAATAATGGTAAGCCCGGCCCTTTAAGTGCACATTTAAGAAGAGAACTAGAAACTAAACTTCTCGATCGTATTCACAGACTCATGTTCGAGTATCAATACGAACCTTTCATGGCGCCTAAACCCGAAGCTACTTTAGGTGATTTTATACTAGATATATCCAGCTTAACCGAAGACGATGTTAACCGTATATCTTTATATGGAATCGTTCCAAAAAACATCGCCGAAAAGGTAAATCGGGGGAAACAAAAAAGACAAAATAAGACTCTTGGATCCGAGCTTACCCTTGTTTCTGAGATGCCCGCTTTATTCTCCGAAAGAATAGCCGCTTCCGTCATGTCAACGGTTAGAGCCGGGTTTAACAAGATACCCGAAGAATGGCGATACAAAGTACGCGTAACTTTATTCAACCAACATGCATCTCTTGAGGATTTGGCTATTAAGCTAAATGATAAATTAAACCTTAAATTTGGCACGGACGGTAGAGACTTCTTTGACATGATGGGTGTTATATTGCCCACCTATGCAAAAGTTAAAATAGCTTCTCGAGATTTTGATTCACGATTCCGTAAACCTATTTTAAAATTACTTCGTGACTACGGTGTTTCCGAAACCGATTTCGGTAGGTATGTTCAAGCGCTATCTGCGGGAACTTTTAATAGACATGTCCGTGGGTTGTTAAACGAAGCGAAAGCAGATCTTCAAAATAAGATAGACACTGCTCAAAAGAAAATAGATGACCACGAAAACACATTGGCGGGTGAGGGTCTAAGTGAGACCGGAAGAGAAGAACTTACTGAGATTGTTAAGAAATATAAAGCCGATATCAAAAGAGATCGTGAGCTCATCAAAAAACATTACGACGAATCTTTGTACGAGAATGAAAGCGGCGAGTTTGCACCGTCAGGTTATTCCGACAGAGAAGCTGCCGCTATAGTAAATAATGCTAGGTCAAACAGTAAACTTACCCGTTTGTTAAAACACGGAGCGAGTAACCCAAGTCAAAGTATCATGGGTCTGTGGGCAAGGATGAACGCCACTACTATTTCCCGCGCTTTGGAAACGGGTCAAATTACTCAAGAAGAAGCCTTTAAGTTAATCACATCTAAATCAAGAGCCGCTACTGCGGATGAACTTGTTAACATTGTATTTGAGTCATTGGAACTTGATCCCACTGCCCCTGAGTACGCAGAAGATGTTGCTACAATAAAGGCTACATTTAACTCCGATAATTGGAAGGCTCAGAATAAAGTAGACTCAGATCTCGGGTTACCTAGTGGTTATTTCTATGCCCCAATGAGAGGGTTTCAGAACAACGAGTTTCAATACGAAGAAACCGAAGCTCTTCAAGATCTTATTAAGATAAAAGGGGGTCAATCGGGTTGGGCTTCAAAGAGCAGTAACGAAATTTCTAAAAGAGTCACAGGTAGAAGAAAAGGTGTGGACAAGCCCGACCCTTCAACTGCTTTAGCTCATGCATTTTTAGATCATGACGCAATGGTTATGAGAGGTGCGAAAATAGCACCCGGTCAGCGTATGCGTGAGTTCTATGAGTTGTTTTTAGAATTATTTAAAAACAGAGACAACTTAGATGGGAATATTGAGTGGTCTGACAATTTTAAAGGAATTACCGAAGCAAACGGTATATCTAAACTATTTAACGACCCCGCTAAGCGAAAGATCATATTCCAAGAGTTTAATGAAATTTTCGATGTAATTAACGAAGAAGATTTAAGCGGGAAAATGCCAACAGTAGAGGGTACCCGTTTAAAGAAAAAAGTAGTAGATGGTAAAACTAGAACGGTCTTAAGAAAAGGAGAAATACCTATAAGTATGCAAGACCCATCTATCTTCTTGGTTAAGCAAAAAGGTGAGCTTAAATTTGTTAAGTTTAACATGAAGGTAGCCCGGAGTGGTCAATCTCTTACGGGCATCGGTGCTCGTATGAAAGCTGAGTTAGGTAACCTTAATTTCGTACCTACCAACCCTATACTTAAACTATTTAATGTACCTACTCGTTTCCTCGCTCAGATGTACACATCGTTCAATCCCGACTTCATTCTTGCGAATGCTGTTAGGGATACGATCAATGCGATGGCTAACATCAGAGAAGACGAGAAGAAAAAGATATTTAAAGATGTAGCTTCACTTTTAAACCCCCGTAATTTCTACAAAGTTACAAAAGGTATTTATAAAGTAGAAAGAAGTTTAGAAGAGGGTAAAAGATCTAACGAGTGGGCTAAGGTTAACCGAGAAACAGCTTTAAAAATACCCGAAGGTGATTGGGAAAGTTGGTTTAAATTCTTCGAAGCACATGGCTTGCGTACAGCTTTCTCAGGCCCTGACGCAATGACTAACGCAATGGAGGATATTCAAAAAGTCCTCGGAACTCAACCGACCGGAGTTAAAAGAAAAATAAGCAAAGCTAAAACAGCTCTGCTCGAAAATAGATTTATTAAAGTAGTTGAAGCGGCTAATGCGGGTGTGGAAAACACAGTCAGGTTGGTTGTAGCCACCAAGCTGCTCCAATCCGGTTTTACAATACAGCAAGCCGTTATGGCTGGTAGAAACATCTCCGTAGACTTCAACCGTAAGGGTACGCTAAGCTCAAGTATTGGTTCTTTGGTATTGTTCTTTAACGCAGGAGTTCAGGGTAACTTGAGGTTCTTAAGAGCGTTGGCTAATAGGGATGCAGGAGCTGCTAAAATAGTGGTCGGAATTATGACCGTATCTTTTATGTGGGGGATACTTCAAAGATTGCTTACCGGTCACGACGAAGATGAAGACGGTGAAAAAGAAGGCAACCATTACGATAATTTAGGTGACTTTGAAAGAGATTCTAATCTCGTAGCTTTTATACCCGGAACGGATAAGAACTTAAGAGTCCCATTACCTTGGGGTTGGAACTTAATTTGGATGATGGGGCAGAAAGCATCTAATGTAGTCGCAAGCCAATTCGGACCCGCTATGGGTGGCTCAGGAGTTATAGCTAATGGCGCAAGCGCTATGGATAACTTCTACAACACATTTAACCCCGTTGGTGAAACTTGGGTTCCTGGTGTATTTGCTCCTTTGTATCAAGTAATGCAAAACGAAACTTTTTATGGAGCACCCATTACTAGAAAAGACAGAGACTTCGGAGTAAAGACACCAGCCTCCGAAAGGAGTAGTAAAGGAACTAAAGACTTTTTCGTAGATGCCGCAAAAAGCATTAACAAATGGTTAGGCGGTGACGAAGTGACTCCCGGATCATTAAAGAAAATGTTTGGTGCAGGCGAGGTTACTAACGAAATGGATGATATGCTTTGGGGGCTCTCAGGAAGCGACTTAGAGCACATATTCGAAGGATACACAGGTGGCCCAGGTGCAGCGTTTTCGAGAATTATTTCAGGAGCATATGCAGGTTTAAATGGAAATGCAGATGTTAATTGGAAGGAAGTTCCCGTAACACGCAGATTCTACAGAGAAGGTTATTCAAGTTTCACAACTTCTAAAAGATTTTACGGTCTGAAACACAGAGTAGATGTAGCTAATGAGTATGTAAAAAACCTAAAAAATGGTAAAAACATAACACAAGCTAAACAAGCAATGTTGGCCAACAAAGACTTATTAAAAATCAAACCCATCGTAGATGCCGCTGATACTAAACGAAAAGCAATACAAAGACTCATCGATAAAGTTAATGCGGGTAAGTTGTCGGAATCACAAAAAGCTGCTAAGATCGAAGAGTACGAAAAGCAACGGGTCGCGACATGGCTTAAAGTATTGTACAAAGCTAGAAAGATGGGAATTGATGTATAACAAATGATATCGTGAAGAATACAAATCTAATACTTAACAAAGAACAGGAGGAAAAGCTCGTTCAGTACGCGCTGGATAGAGTTGAAGCCCTTAAGGAAGACAACGCGATTAGGATTAAATCTGATAAACTTTCTTGGAAAACTTATGAAAATGATCGGTTTGATCGGGATTCGCTAGACGGTATTTATTCACAATCAAATGTTTCAGTACCCTTGACCAGTTTAGTCGTAGATCATTTCTTAGCTAGAGCTGAAGATGAAATAACGGGAACTAGCCCATACTTCGAATTTAAACCGCAAGGGCTCGCAGATGCTGATTCCGCTGAAGATTTTAACAGATATTTCCATTGGAAACTAGAAGACAAAGGCCGTATCCGTGAAAGGCTTGAGGAAAGTTTTCTGCATATATTTATCCAAAGAGCCGCTATATTTAAATCCGTTTATGAAGAGCGTAAATCTACATGGTACGACATGGAGCGTAGCGCTTTGTTTGATAACGAGATTCAAGAGTTTGTAGAGATCTTAGACCAAGGCCCGGTAATTGAAGGAGAGTCTAATCTATTCCCCGAAGTTAACCCTGAAACCGGCGAAACGGAGTCTCGTCTAGAAGCCGACCCGTCGTTCGTTGTCACGCCGGGTAAACATGAATTTAAACCGTTTCCCGAAGGCGTACCGACTCAACAGATAAAGTACAAAGGTCCTCGGTCGGTGGTCGTTGATTCCGATAGATTCTTAGCTCCAAGCTCCGTTGAGCACCTAGAATACGCCGATTTTATAGCCGAACTTTACGACAAAAATCTGCACTGGTGTGAAGAGATCTTTCTTAACAGAGAGTGGTTCTCATTCGCCGATTATTTAGAAGCTGTCAAAAAAGATGCTAATCCAAGGACTGATTCTGAAAAGAATGAAGAGTCAAAGGACACCGTAAAATGGGATCAGGAAAAAGTACCTATGATTCCTATCGTAGAGTGTTGGATATCTAAAGACATTCTCGGCACCGGTGAGCCACAAGATTTCTGTGTGTTTATCGACACGGAATTAAAAAAAGCTATTTTTTACGAGTACACCGCTAAATTAACTCCCGATAACAAACCTCCTTATGTAACAGTTGCTATCGGTAAAATGAAGAACCGTTGGTGGGGTCCGAGTTTACCTGAAAAAATCAGGACATATCAGGAGTATATCGATAAACAATTTAATTCAGAGAGCTATAGAAACGAGCTTTCATCTAATCCAATTATAGGTGTTAACCCTCAAGCCGTCGAAGATGAGCCCGAAGATGTAGAGCTTCATGCGGGTAAGTTATTTCAGCTCAAGGATCAGTATAGTATGGAAGACTTTCTATCGTTTTCCGCTCTTCCTAATTTAGACAACAAAACTCAAGAGTTAATAGATTTCGTATTCGGAATGGTTCAGCTTTGGCTCGGCGTATCGAACATGGCGCAAGGTGACTACCAAGCGTTATCTCCCGCTAATACAGCTACGGGAGTTGAAGCTACACTTAACGAAGCTTCTAAAATAGGACGCCGTTGGATGCGTAGAATTGTACGCGGTTTTGAAGAGCACTTGGCAAAATTGATTAAAGTATCCATGGCAACTATGGACGAAGCCGAGATCTATGAGTACATGGAAGGAGATGTAACAGCTTTTGCCGAAATGACCCCCGAGCGTATTGCTAACCTAGAAATGAATTGTAAAGTTATTCTTTCTCAGGATCAGGGTCAAAGAGCTATCGAAAAAGCTAACTTAGCTCTCCAAGTACAAGAGAGATTTTTACAACACCCACCGGAAATCAGACCGTTTAGCCGTCCTATGTTTAAGCGCATTTTGGACGCTCTAGGCTACGAAAATACGGAAGAGCTTCTACCCGAAGCCGCACCTCCCGATCCTAAAAGCGAAGCTGAGATTATGAAACTCATGGCGGATGCTCAAGGTGCCGGTGGCGGTGGACAAGCTCCCGAAGCCGGTGATCAAATTGCAGCACAAGTCCAGGGAATGGGTAACAGCAATCCACAGGGCGAAAATCAATATCAACAACAAACAGGATAACTATCATGGCTAATAAATATACACACTCAAAAATACCTAATGCTTTTAAGCAGGGCAGGATTAATAATCGCAAAAAAGGAGCTAGTCTCGAAGTAGTCAAGCGTCAGCTTGGAGCTAATTTCGGTAACTTCTGCCACCCACTTGGAAAAGGATACACCGTACTTACAGGCGTTATTACTAAGACTAACCGGGCTCAGTCCGTAGCTTAATGAGCGACATCGTTCTATTCGACAAACTTTCCGATGTCAAAAGGCTTACTGTGGATGAGGCTTTTAGCCATCTTGAAAAACGGTTTCAGACCGAGAGAGGGAGATACCTCTCCAAAATGCTTGACCGTGAAACAAGTCCCGAGGAGACAATTGCTCTCAAGGCCGTCGTTAACGCGTTGGAAAACTTATCGCCAATGGCTCTTGCGGAAGCGGTCATCAAAATAGAATCGAAGAATCTTAAGAAGCACAGCCCCGAAATGTTTAAGGTTAAAAAGGCATGATTGGAAAAACTACAACTACTTTCGTTGGAAAGAAAGCAACCGACCCCGCACCCACTAAGTTTTCGGCAGTAGCTCCCGTAAAACTTACGGATTCGGGGTCTATTAAATATATCAGCCATTATAAATTCCCTACTGCACCAAATAATGGTCACATCAGAGATTACACTTTCCCCGCCGGTAGCGGGCCACAAATTATTGCTTTAAAAACTACAGACCGTCTCGTTAAGGGCACAATTTACCGTATTAATTTAGTGCGCTTTCAAAGTACTACTATTTTAAGATTTTTAACTCTTTCTAATACTCAAAGATTCTTATCCTTAAATAAGCGCGGTGATGAGTTTGAAGTTTTTTCAGAGCCTAAACCTGTGAAATGAGTAATCGGGGTTATATAGTCTTAATTTTAGATATATTACTAATAGCGGCAATGCTGCTTTTGGTTATGGGGTGTAAAGCTTCATCTTGGTATCCAGTCATGGGCTCAGTAGCCGGAGGGGCTAGTGGTGCGGTTCTTGGGCCAGCGGGTGGTGCTGTTGGCGCCGGTGTAGGTTATGCTGGTGGTAAGACCGCTCAGATGATGACCGAGAATGAGGATCTTAAAGAAACCGTAGATGCTTTGACCCACGGAGATGTCGATAAATTGGTTCAAAAGGGCTTAGAATCTCAAGCTAGTGGTTTTGAAGAGTTTACGGATTCTATAAAAAAAATACTAACGGTAGCGGGCTCCGTTTTACTAGCTTATCTTTGTATTCCTATCCTGCTAGCTAGAAAAACAGCCCAAAAATGCGCACGAACTGAAGCAGAGAAACAACTTACGCGCGCGCCCTTCCCAATAAAACCACCGAATGAAAAACTTTAAACTTTTAAAAGATTATTATCAAACCTTACCGGGTTCAGGTAAAATTGTGTTTATATTAGCCTGCATGGTAGCAGTTTATTTAGCCGTGGAGGTATTATCGTGAGCGACTCCACTCCTATAATTGGTATGATCGGAACCGGGCTCTCTTTTACGCTCGGACAATGGAACGACATAGTTGGACTTTGTGCCGGTGTACTTACTTGTACTTACATGCTCTGGAAACTCCTAAAATTCTATAAAGATGGACAAAAATAAAGAATTCCAAACTTGCGAAAAATGTAAAACTCCTGAGGTTTGTAAAAAAGCCCAACAGTGCGCGAAAGCCAAGCCAGTAAAGAAAAGCAAAGGCAAGCGTAAGATATACGGGTACTAATACAACCGGTTTTCAGCTCCGTATAACATTAGTATTGTACGGGAATGGAAGAACAAACCGGGGTGGTTGATTCCCCCCAACAAACCGAGTTAAATCTCGCGGATGTGTCAACTGACGACCTTCGTGAGGCATTATCAACGAATGAACCTGTACGGGTAGAAACAACAGCTGAACCTCAGCCTGAGGAGCAATCCCAGGAAGCTCAGCCCGAAGCTACAAGTACGGAGGAAGAGGTTTCTTTGGAAACTGCTGAACCGCAAGGAGAAGTAGAATCTGAAGAAGATAGACTGGCTAAAAGAAGAATTCGGCCGAAGAGCGAATTAGACCAACAAGTCATAGATCTATATAGGTCTGAAGGATTTAGTGGTACATTTGCAGACGCGGCTAAAGTCATCTACGGTCAAGAAACTCAGAATCAACCACAACCGCAACCGGTACAACCTCAGGAAGCTCAACAGCCGACTGACCCCTTTGCACAGGAAGCGGGGACTCTGAACACTCAGATTCAGGAGCTCGAAACTAAGGTTAAAGAAGCAGCCGAAGATTTAGATACTCTTCAAGCTCTCAATTTTCAAAGAGAGATTATGAAGAAGGAACTACAACTTCAAGCTATCCAAGACCGGAAAGAAAGAGCTGATGAAAGGAGGCGTGAAGAGGAATATAATACCCATCGCGATAGAGCGGTGGAGAGCAGGGACAGAGCTTATCAATCCTACCCGGATCTGTCTAATAAAGAGACACTCTACAGAAAAGAGTTCGATCACTTTATTGAACAAGCTCAATCGTCTCCTGATTACGCAGCAGTTTTTCAATCGCCAAGGTGGCCTGAAATCATGGCTCATGACTTTGCGGCTCAGAAAGGACAAGTTCCTTCTGTTCAGCAGCCTCAGCCTCAGCAACCAGTTGAGCAAAGGCAAGTCAGACCAGCCATGGGGAATCAAGCCAAAGTATTGACGACCGGACAAACTGCTAAACCCGTTCAACAAACGCTAACAACGGAGTCTATTGTCAACAATATGGGTTCAATGTCCAACGACCAACTTTATGAGTTACTAGGGCAACCCGATGGCAGGAGCTTCCTTCGTTAGTAAAATCTAACACTATAATATAAGGAAAAACTAATCATGGCTAATAAAGCAGCAACCGTAGCAGCACAGTCAGCAGCCGCAACTTTCGGTAATGTCGACTTGCTCAATACAAACACTAACTACAGCACTTCCGCAAACAAGGGCGGTACTACTATCTTTGCCGATGGTGATTTGCGCACCAGACTTTGGTCTGAGCTCGTAACTCGCGACGCTCGGGAAAAGAATGTATTCGCAAAATTTATCGGATCTGAAGGTTCCGGTTCTCCAGTAGTTGAAAAACGCGATCTTAGCGCAGGCGGATCAGACAAAGTAACTTTTACAACAGTTGCTCCAATTCGCGGACAGGGTGTTCGTGGGGAACAAATCCTCAAGAATAAAACCGGAAAGCTAAAATTCGGCGCATTTAGCGTTGAAGTGGATCTTATCCGTCACGCTGTTGCTTGGACGCAAGTTGTAAAACTTATGCGCTTCACAGGCAAAACTATTGACCAGCTTTCAGCCGAAGTTATGTCCGAATGGGCAGGACGCACTGAACAGGATCATATCCAAATGGTTCTTCGTGACACCTGCTTGAACAACTCTACTTCAAACCTCATCTCAGGTTACGGAGCAGGACCTAATCTTCTGTACACAGAAGGGTTAAGTACTGATATTATTCAGGAAGCTAAACAAGCATTGATCGCCCAAGGTGGTGAGCCAATGAATGTTGGCGGTGACGACAAAACCGAAATTCCCGGTTACTTGTTCTTCGCTCCTGACGCTTGCTTACGCCCACTTCGTTCAGATCCTGATTACCTCGAAGCTATTCTTCAAGCTGACGAGCGTAGTAGCGCTAACAAATTGTACAGCGGTAATTATGCAATGTGGGACGGTAATATTATTGCCAATCACAATGTGATTATCGACACAGCTGACGGACGCCAAGGTTCTCCTTTGCTTCCAACCGCTCTTATTGGCAATGCTCTTACTATCGCTACCGCGGGTACGCTTACCCTTGGTTATGACTGCTTTGCAAATTTCACAGGTTTCGACGCAAAGATCCCAGGCGGAGGCGGATTCAAGTATGCAACTACTGCTACTGGTGCAGCTAATATTGACGGATACATTCTCGCAGTTTCTCCTACTGGGGACTACGGTTGTGCTTCTTATAAGGTAAATAGCGGTAACCAACTTACCGGTCTTGTTCGCGTAAGCAGCGGAGGTCAGCTCGCAGCAGCATCAAGCGCCGGCACTCCTACAAAGAACAGCATTAACTTGGCAGTAGCGGGAACAATCCCAGCCGGAACCGTTATCTACCAATGTAACTCTCTTGGAACTCCAATCGGGTATGCGTTGGCAATGGGTAAGAGTGCTCTTTACTACGCTAAAGGTGCAGTATCTAACGAGCAAATCTTCCACTATGACGATTTCGCTAATAGTGGAAACGAAGCTCACTTGTCAGCTGTAGGTATCCAATCCGTTTACGGAATGGCTGCTTATCAAGACACCAACGGAAGAATTCCAGGTGCTCAGCTTGTCGAAGCAGTTCGTCAAATCCCCGGATTTAGCTATTAAGCTTTTGAGAATATCCACCGTATTCCAATCCTAACCATAGCCTCTCCTCTGCGCAGCGGGGGAGAGGTTTTTTTATATCATGAAAATAATAATTATCGGAAAAAGAGATCAAATGGGCACAGTCCCAGTAATGCGCGTAAAAGGTATGAGCCGTTTGCAATACACTTTTGAATGGGATGCGGAAAGTAGGCACTATGCTTACGAACCTAAATCTCAAAGAGAAGCAGACGACATATTCAGAACACAGGGTAGGTTGTACAAGCGTATGTTTTTCTCCGTTCTTATGGATGAGAAAAAAGAGCCAAAAAAAGAGCCAAAAAAAGAGCGAAAATCCAAGAAGGTTGAAAAAACGGATCGTGCTCCCGAATTACAAGCGGTAGTAGAAAGTTGACCTAATGTATAGGTTGGAGTAATGGCAGCTCCCGTAACTACTATACAAAATTTAACGGTAACTTTACCGCCTTCTAACTCCGTATCAAACAGCTCGGTAACTTTACCTCCGAGTAGCACCGTTAATGTTGCCGTAGTCAGGCAGCCCGTGGCTACTGTGTCTAATGTAGGCACTTTGCCGTCCCCTCAGGTTGCCGTTCCCAACTCTAGTAGTTTGATATCCCCTCAAACGCCTATGGTGGCTCCAACAATTTTAACCTCCCCAATGGAGGGTTCTTATTTTAAAAGGTTAAAATTCAGACAGCTTTGTTTATTTGACCACATACTCGATCAAGTAGCGAGTATGCTCGGAGCCGATCAATGGGAAGATCTCCCTTTAATAGATCAAGAGCGGGTAAAAATAACGGTAAACCAAGCGTACAGAGAGTGCTACGCGCCTATAGATGGCCACAGACCTAGATGGGCTTCTCGGAAGATGGCTGTAGATTTCCCCGAAGGTGTGCAGTCTATAGAACTAGACACGGATGTCATAGATGTAGAAAAGGTACCAGTTTTAGTTGGTCACGGGCCTCTTTCTCCTATGAACGCCCGTACAGATGAGGTGTCGGCAAGAAGCCACTATTCCGGAGACTTTAGACCCGTAGGGGGTTACCAAGGAAACTTTCCCTCGTATGACATGGATGAGCCCGAGGTTGACAGACCTATATGGTACTATGTCGATCAAGTAGATACATCGGAAGACTTTATGGTGTATCCTAAATTAGTTTTATACCCCGTACCTGATATAGATTATCAAGTTGAACTTGTAGCTAACATAATACCCGAAGACTTGCAGTTAGGAGACTCACCTAGGCTTCCCGGCGAAGTGTGTTGGGATATTTTATTACCTATTGCACAGTATAAATTATTAACCGACCCCCGTTACAACGGAGCTAATAAAGAGTTAATAGTTCAGTCTGCGAGAGAAGCTAGGCGTAAACTTAAACACTTCTCTTCTCCACAAAAGCAGAGAACTATAAGAATTATTAGAAGAGGGGGTTGGTAATGGCTAAAGATTTAAGAATACGCCCGATAGGGAAGCCTAAAGTCGAAGAAGACTCGCTAATAGGCTTTCAAACAATAACCCGAAAGTTTGCCGCTGAAGGCACAAAAATTACAAAAGACGGTTTAGACGGAACCGACGACGGTATCGCTTTGTTTAGAAGAGTAGGTGAGCCTGATGAAGAGTATACCGACCACTACCTTATAAATCAGCAAGTAATTCCCGGCGATACATTGGACACCGCCACATTGATACGGCAATACGCAAAACTTAGGGATACATGGTACAGTCAACAATCTAGTGAGTCGGGTGAGTTAAAACGCATGACGCGTAAGTATGTGGTACTGAAAAACAGCAACCACATATTGAAACAACTAGGTAACTTACAAGACCTCGGTTACGATTCGAGAGAGTGGTCGCTACACCCCGAAACTGGTGACGGTCTTACTCAGGGCGCAGAAGCGTTGAACGATGGTACGCCGGAGTCAAATGCGGATTGTTGGGATATGCTGCCCGAGGTAATTAGGAGAACTGAGCCAAGAGTAGCATCTTATGTAGACGGGGATGCCGCCGGCACTATACCTGCCGAAGCTGGCCCGGTCAGTTTAGGAGTAAGTTTAAACGCAACCGAAAGTTATCTCCTATACGCAAGAGCCGCAACCGTAGTATCAAGTTCAAACGGTAAAACGGAGTTGAGAATAGATTCGGCAGCTCCTTGGAAATTGGGAGACCAAATATTTCATACCGAAAAAGGAAAAGCCGTAATAGATACAACACAAGGGTTAAGCGAAGGAGAGGAGCTTGTTGTTATCGGGGATCCTCGGCAAGGGCAGGGCATAGACGACCCCACTAGCTACAGAGCTTCCGATGAATTATTTTATACAGAAGGGGTAAATTTAACATCTCCGGGGGCAAGTATTGTCCTTGATAGCTCAAAAATAAAAGCAGTTATTCCAAACCACGATTCGGTAAATTCCCAAGGAGAAAATCCATACTTCGCTTATAGTTTTACTGAAGCCGACAGAAAGTCTAATTTTATCGAAGACTTAGCTCTACAAGATCAAATGCTTTCAGTTAGCCTTGGTAATAGTGTAAGCCTCGGAGCTGTCTCTGGGGCGAACAGTAGAAACGAAGCGGGTTACAACTTAAGATGGTTAAGAGCTTCCGCTAGTATAGATACCTCAAGGCCCGGAGTTGACATCTGGACATGCTCGTGGGTAGCACCTATCGGATCTTACTGGAAGGTTTTAAGTAACCGAGAGAAAAATGTAGCCCACCCAACTATTGTTGGATTTGACCACACGGGATTTAAAACATTTAAAAAAGGTAATAAAAAACAAGGTGCGCCGAGTGTACTCACTTATTTTGTGGTAGCTGAACAAGCACCTTTTTATGCCACTACATACGCTAAGAATAGCGGCGCCGTGACTATGGACTTTTTTATAGTACACGCCGAAGGTAATAGTGATACCAAATCTTTTAAACAAAGCTTTTCAAACGCGGCTTTTTACCAAACAACCAACGGGACTCAATTGAGGTTCCCAACCGAACATATGCGCATAACGGGGGATAGAGACTTGGTTGATGTAGCTTGTTTAAAGGGTGCGGGTTGCGGAGCTTTAAGTGGTGCAGAATATATAAATCGTATGCCTCCTTCGGATCATGTAACAGTTCCCGGTGGAAGTTCGTTGGTCTTCTTTTATAACGATACGAGTTTAGAAGTAGACACTCTTAAAAGACCTTTATTTCAAGGAAGAGCGATACAGCAAGCCGGTGGTCATATTGCGTGGGACGCAACGATTTGGAGTAGTAGACTTGTAAACTCTCCAAGCTCTATGAAGGTAACCCCTATATTTCACCACCATAGAAATAGAATTTGGAAAATTGAAGTTATTTATTTTTAGATGAGCGAGGAAACTGCCGAAGAATTAAAAGAACGGTTAATTGCTCTAGAAACTCAAGTTGAGGAGATAATAGCCGAAAATAGTGACCCCGAAAGTATATTTGAGGGTACTTTAAATGTTGTAGAAAGCCCCGCGGGTAGTAGACAAACTATCATACATTTTGTAGATGTCGGTGATTATGGGCTGTCCCCACCAACTTCGAGAGGTTTAGGGCACGCTTGTTTCCAAAAAATTATAGATGATGAGTGGGATCCTAATAAAAGGAAAAGAGATAGATTAATATCTCACGGAGATCTTATAGTAATAAAAGGTTCACCTTGTCTGTATTATTGTTATGTGGGGTTAATCGACAGAACTAGCGACAGCCCTTCAGGTTTTCAAAAAGAAGCAAATATAGACGGGACTATTAAAAATAAAAGAGAGAGCGGTGAAACCCGTCTTGAGCTTATCGTTTGGACTGAGACATTTCCCGGCACGGGAGTTGTTGTAAAGGCGGAGTTTTCAAAGACGACTCTTAGCCCCGGTTCTCAGCAAGATATAAACCTAGACGATTTAACAATCACCCCGGACGACCCCCAGCCTGAAGAAGTAGATTTAAAACTTCCCGAGATTGAGGTAAAAGACACTACTCCAGACCCCGCACCCGAACCTATAGATGTAGAGCTTCCTACTAAAGTAGAATTTAAGCCTTCGGAAACTGACGCTCACCTTGATCCGCCTTGCACCTTTTACAGTCAAAAAATTACGGGTGATAAAGTACCAAATGGTGAGGATATTGAATTGGATATGTTTTCCTTATCCTCAACCACTCCTACTCAAGGCGATAAAGTAGTTTTTCACGCCTTTAAGCTGGAAGTAAAAAAGACCAATACGAAACCGAAAGCAACATTACAAGCTACAAAATTAGACATAGATCAGGATTTCTTAGATCCAACTAAAAGTACAAAATCTAAATCAGCTACTGCCAAGCCGCAGACTTTTAAAGTAAGCGAGGTAGATGTAAAACGGACACCTTTAACTGCGGTAGATTTTAGCACCGCTAGCCCATCAGTAACTCCCGGTACATGGGGTGAGGTCACTAATTATGACTCTACTGATTGGAATATTCACGAAAATGTTTCACAAGGGGAGCTAGATTGCGCATATGGCAGTTTTGAAACTAATAGAACTACTATTGATGATTCGGGTACTGAGACGCCTACTAATGTTTACTCTAATGAGCTAACAATTACGAACGAGACTCCAAACGGCAACCCTTCTACCGAAACTATTGAGATGTTTGACGCAACTCATAGTTGGACAGGGCCGGAGACCACGAATGACTATTACTTTGGTGCTCCAACCTCAAACGGATCTACTGCTCAAGCTCGAAGCTACCCCGCCTGGGCTCCAAATACGCAATATACTAAAGGTCAAGTAGTCACTCACGGCGGGAAAACATGGAAAGTTACCGATGACCATTTGTCGGATCCCGCTGGTCAGGAAGTACCCGGAGTAGATGTAAATTGGGAAGAAAGAACCGATGATTTAGAGAAGTTTAATTTTACTACGGACTTAGATATAAATATCGATTGTGAAGATGTAACTTGGGATTACGACAACGATATAAATGTTTCCGAAATAACTGAGTTAAGTTTTAACGCACCTAGTCCAAGTCAGAAAGATAATTTTGATGTAATTACCAATGTAACCGCCGGGACGCCAACTAATGTTAATAAAGGTGTTAAAAGTACTAATAAATTTACCGAGGTTACCGCGTTAAATCCGATACTGGGGACAAAGCAAAAGCTTGAAGAGCACACCGTTCTTAAGTCTTTAGAAAATGCTTATGTAGATAAAGGAACAAAGGCAAAAGACGACGAATTCAATATACTAACCGGTCTTGGGGTTAATGAAAATCTCGGAAAAGATTTTGACACACTTGCTTTAACAAGCTCAGCAGCATCATCTACGGATGATTGCTTTGCTTTTGATGTTAAAAAAATCGTAGTTAATGAGAGAAGACAATACTTCAATGAAAGGTCTGCGACCACCTACACTCAGAATTGGGATTTTTATGTAAAGGGCACGCCGGTAAAAATAACTACTTATGAGCAAAAAGATAATTTAACTTTAGCGAACATCACTAAAGAAATAAAGGTTACCGAGTATGAAAATAATAATGCGTTGAACGCATCAATTTCTAATATAAACATAACAGAAGTTGCGGTAGATCTTAAAATGAAAGCGGTCACTCACCGCATACAAAATACAATTAAGAAATTTTCGTACGATGCAACTTGGCAACAAATACCGGCGACAATTTATAATACTACTTTTGATTTTGATAAACATAAATTAACAATTACCAGAAGACCCGGTGAGTGGGTCGGGACTAAAAAGACTGCTACTTTTAGCAGTTATATTTACAAATTCGCTCAAACTAAGCGTACGGATGTTATAAAAGCAAAGTCGGTAACTGTTTCAACGGACGAAGAAACTACGGTTACCTCAGAGCCTTGGAAAGTTTATTTTGAATGTTTAAAACGAGAAAGACTGTACTGGCGGGAAAAAGACACTACTGTATCTTTTGACGACCCTAAAACGGTAACTCTTACTCCTTATAAAAGTGATTTATCATATCAAAACAAAGAAGTCACACTTACACCGCGTGAAACTGAGTTAAAATATCAAAATAAAGAACTAGAGATAAGCTCGGAAGATTATGAATTTAATTTCTCTAATGTTTATGAGCTTACTTTAGAAAACAAGACAACTACTTTAACGCATGACAACCCTAAATGGGCTAAGTTTAAACCGTCTAAGATAACGATAAAATTTGAAGACGAAAAAGAAGTAACCCTTACTCCAAAACAATATAAATTTATAATGGAGCGTAAGGCGCTTAAGCTTACCTCTAAACAGTTAGAGATAGTTTACAAAGAGGCTAAGCAATATAAAGCTATCCCGAAGAACTTTACATTTAAACAATTTAAAAAGCTTATAAAATATAAGCCAGTTACAGTTACAAATACGGAAGGTTCGTTAGATCTAAATACTTCAGAGTGTCAAACACTCAACGGAACAGGGGGCATGGGCCCTACTACTACCGAAAATATGGGGTCAATAACTGTGGAACCCGGCTCAGAACCCGAAGAAAAAATAAGCAGTACAGAGTTTAAGGAAATACCGATAAGCCCCCCACCTGAACCTAAAACTTACCCGGTAGACAGCTTAAAAATCGAAGAGCCTACTGAACAGCCCGAAGATATTGACGAAGACATAGACAGCTTAAAAGTAGAATGCGAAGAAGTAGATGAGTATTATAAGCAAGAAGACATCGAATTTGACGCTTACGAACTTACTACGGGTGACAAATCACCTATACCCGACATCGATATTGATAGCACATCGGTAGGTACAAAATCCACAACTATAAACGACGCGGAGTCTACAAAAATAGATTGGGATATAAGTAATATAGATCCAAAGGAAGAAACTAAATACATCAGAGAACTTGGATTTTATATTAAAGATACCGACCCTAATAAAGTTACTAAAAGTATTAAAGAATGTGAAGTAGCTAAAACCGACGACAGTGATGTTCCCGACGCGGAAATACTTTCCACCAGAGTAGGTAAAAATCCTCTTACTAAACCCACGGATTTTAATGTAGAAGGTACGAAAATCTGCATAACTGAAACTGTAGACAATAGCGGTAACACAGTGCCCGATGATTCGGCGACTATTCACAGTGCCGAGTATGTAAAAGGTACGGACAACCCGCAACCCGACAAAACAATAGACAGTACATCAGTTTCAGTTACCACTGATAATTCCCACACAGTCCCCGCCGATAAGTTTGAGACGACCATAACTCCTCAAAGTACGAATTATGATCCGATGGAAATGACTTCAATAACATTTGATGAGGTTGAACCTTATTATGTTAGCGAAATATGTTATTTCAGTAGAGTAGATCTAAACAAAAACTACGGTACATCTTACGACGAGAGTGCTTCTTTTAATGTTAATGAAATAACTAGAACACCCGGTTCTCCTAATGCTATAACTTGGAAAGGAGCTCTGTACGATAAAGTTGATATTTCGAGCGTTAACTCTCCGACCTTAAAATTTGATAGGTACAAGTACACAATAGATGCTACGGATCAAAGTCTTCAGGCTTCAGAAAAAGCTCGATTGACTACGGAAGAAATTGAGCTAGGGGAAGAGCAATCTACATCTTCATATTTTGATTACCCCGAACTTTTGCTTGAAAATTCGAACATTACTAAAAAAGCATATGTTCCAATTTTGGACAAGGCTCCGCTCAGCGATACATTAAAAGTAATAAACCCTGCAGCCTATGCTAATGGAAGTACCTTGCTTAACCCCGAAGGTGTTGATTGTGTAAACAACCAAGTTTTTATTAAGTTTAGCTTCCTTGTAGACCAATACACTGTAAAATGCGGAGTCTTAACTAAAAAATCAGACAGCACACAAAAGGTTTATGGTCACCTAAAAGGCCCCGAAGTTGGAGATGAGGTTTACCAACAAGAAGTTTCGGTATGTGTGTATGTCGGTGGTGGTCAATATGAGACAAAAACTATTAATGTATTAACCACCTCTGTACCCGATGGTCAAACTAACGAAGACTCTGTAGGAAGACTTATGAAGGGTCTTCCTTGTGGTACTCCGAGTTAATGGATTTTTTACCCCACAAATGCTGTTTTGATAATGACGGCAATTTAATATGCTCGGATGGGCCTTGTGATGATTGCGAAAAACCGTGTAAAGATGAGTCGGGTTGCGTATCTCCTTCCGATAATAGTAACAAGGTTTATAGGATTATATATTCAGGAGCTAAGGAAGGATACTCAAGCTACGAGGGATCCGAGCCTTGTATAATAGTACTCCAACCAATTGACCCATACACGGGGGATAATATCGACATACCCCCTATTGTTATTAATGAAGATAATTACGAAAAGAACTATGTAAAAGTAGATCCCTGCCCATCTGATTGTATTTGTGGTTGGACGGGCTGTTGGGAGTGGGTAGAAGATATGGGCGGGATTACATATTTCGTAGAATATTGCGACAAGGCGGGTGCTTACCCCGATGACGGTTCGGATGAAAAAGCTTACATGGAAACCTTTACCCAAACTGATTGCGTAGTCCTTCTTAGAGAAGACTCAAATGAGAGTGACTATTATCAAGTTGTTACGGAGTCAGTTTTCTTTGATGAATGGATGCCGGTCGATTGCCCGCCAACGGCGTGTACATTCCCCGGTCAATGCGCCTATGTTAAAGAAGAACCCAAAAAGTGCGGAAGATTGTTTCAGTGGGAAGTTAAGCCGCACGACCCAATGGAGGACGATTGGCACTATATAGACGAAGAGCGCACGGAACAAGTATACGGCAGTTGCTTTTTTAAACTATGGAAAGGGAATAAACTTCTCGGTTCATACCATACAGATGAATTAGAAATCATAGCTTGTTGTGATGAGGATCTAAAAATGCCAAATCTCGCAACGGGAGAACCAATGGAAAATTTATATGTAGAGCTTATAAGTTCCGTTGGAGACAATGTTCAAAACATGCAGGGAAGGTTTTATGAATGGGATTGTGAGTCATGTCAATACTACCCAGCGGGTCAAAAAAGTAACCCTTTAGTTAAAGAAGAAGACGGTTGGAAATTATACGGGATAGACGGAAGACAATATAAAATGTGGGATCCAAACCCTCATAAAAACCCCGACGACAAGACCTATGTTTTTTCAAATAAATCAGAAAAATCTAAACCCTGGCTTACTAAACACTATGAACCCGAAGACGCAAGAATAGCTTTAATATCGGCTAATGGTGGGCATAGCTCTGTTAAAATATTAGAAACCCCAACACCTGGAGTGTGGAGCACTTATTTTAACAAAGCGGAAACTCATCGACAAATCTTTTTAGCTAATTTAACAAAAGCGGCCGAGGCTCTAGGGGCTACCGTTACACTCGACTCTTCGTTACCTCAACAACCCGGGCAAACTTATACTGTCGCGGGGCAGTACGACCAAACGGCGGGTACACTAGTTTTGTATATTGATACTATTAAAGAACGAGCAAATTTGCTGGGTATACCTTGGCAAAGTGAGGCCGTAAAAACTCTTTCTCATGAATGTGTCCACTTGCTTCAAGATTTCAAAAACGGAACTGTAGGTGACACTCTAATGAATTTTATAAATATAGTAGATGCCGCGGGTTTAGACGAAGCAATAGAAGCTGAGGGAGCAGACGCCGACTTTTTCGTGCTAGGACTGGAAGCCGAGGCATATTCATTAGACGACACAGTAGAAGATTTTCAAACAGTTTTAGACCTAATGAGAGCAGAAATACTTAATTATTATGACTACTAAAAAAGAACTAGAAGAGGAGCTTAAAAAGCTACAACTTGAATACAACGACAGACGAAAAGCAATACTTCAGAAAATGTCGGAAGTTGATACGGCTGCGCATAACAAGCGGCTAGAAGAATTGACAAATAGACAAAAAAGTAAAGGGCTCGGTGATACCATTAAAAAGGTAACTAATGCTATGGGAATTAAGCAATGCGGAGGGTGTAAAAGAAGGCAAGAAAAACTCAACCGGTTGTTTCCTTACAAAGAAGAGCCTAAAAAGGATAAGTGAGGTTTTTTAGGATACCTAATTTTACGGGAATCGAGGGTCATCGAGATGATGCAAATCGAGGGTCCCTTGCGGTCGTAGAAGGTTGCATACCGCAGCCGACCGGCGGCCTTCGTTCAGCGCCCGTATGGACAGAGTTACTAGATCTCTCAGACCAACCGTTATCTGAAACATCTTCAAATCGTGTTGACATGGTGTTGAATGACGAAGGGGATAAAATTGCGTATATAAGTAGGTTTGGAGCTATCCATGACATAGGTCTTATTAGGAATTCAAAAGGCAAGTTAGGTGGGTTTGATAATTTTGGTCCCGTCCTTACAGACGATACATTTAATCAACGAAACGCTTATTTTAATAGCGTTGGTAATAGGTCGTTGGTCTTCGGCGATGGCTCGGCTAACGCTCTTCAAGTAGGTATTAATAAAGAGGATTACAAATATGAGCCAGATGAACAAATTTATAGCATGGAGTGGAGATCTTTTCCGCTTTGTAAGTACTTCGTTGTCGGCCCAGGTAAAGCATTATTTGCAGCCGGCGATTGCAATAACCCTTTGTCGGTTTATGTATCAGAACCCGCAAATCTATCAAACCCCGATGTTGATGCTCCTTACTCTGATTTCCCCGTAAGTAAAGTTGATTTACTTTTAACTAATGCTACCGAAATAACGGGTTTATCAGTCGTCAATAATCAAGTTATCGTTCACACCGATAAAGGTTGTACATTATTATACACACCAAAGCCCGGTCAAGCGTCTAGTGGTTTTAGAACAGAGCAGACCCCAAGCTCGGCTTTTTCGGGTGCAGCTTCACACGCATCGGTAACAAATTCAGATGGTCCGATGCCTTACTGGGTAGGCCACGATGGGCAAATCTACAAAGACGAGAGTGCTACTAGATCGGGTGAAGAAGTGGAGTCTGAGTCTGATAAAGATCAAGCTAGTTACATAGCTAAAGGTGTGTGGGATAAACACCACCCCGATGATCTTTCTAAAACTTTTGCAGGATACGACCCTAGCTCAGGTACTTATATTATTTTTATAGAAAACCCCGATTATAAAACTTGGGCTGAAGCAAATGATGTAATTATACCCGTCGATCCTGAGTATGTATGCCCCGAGCCTGATCTCTACAAAGAAAGAGATAAAATAATTACACCCGATGGGCAGCCCGCTCCTGAGCCCGAAGATCCTAATGACGGGGAAGACCCACCTGATGCCCCTAATGATCCCGATGATGTTTATGTAAGACCTAAGGATGAATCCGCCGACACCTCTACACCCGAGCCGCCGCAAGTTGCCGAGTGTGAAACGGATGTAGCTAGAACGGGCGGTATTGCTTGGCCTACACCTGATGAATTTGAAATTAATTTAGGCGACAAATGTGGAGAAGTAACTGTAGCGTACACTCCTCAATATGTACCCGACAGATTTGTATTTGAATGGGACGGGGTAGAGTTGTTTGATTCAGGTTGGTGTTCAGTAGACCCAACCGGAGCTGGCCCAGTTGTTGAATTAAAAGATGTAAAATGGGTATGGACTGACAAACCTCTTCAAGATGCCAACGGTAATCCCGTAACAATCCCGGCCGAAATTATAGGAGAAGAGATCAAAGTTCTCCCTTCAACAGCGGGAGGCACTTACACTTTTGATAAAATAAAAAGCGAGCCAACTAAATTAAAAGTAAAAGTTTGGGGGCCGATACAAGGCACCGTTTGGACTGTCTCTGCAACTTGCCCGAATGATGTTTGCGGCACCGTGACTAGCTCTTGTAGAGCCGCGTTTATGGGTATACCTGGCGACAAAGCGTTTGAGCCCACCGGTAACAAACAAGATGTTTTTACGGAAAGTGTTGAAGATGTAAAAGCACCTAAGTCAACTACCGGAAGTCTTGATGTGTTAGTGGCCACGGCCGGTACTAAAGTAATAATTAAAGATAGGTCGGGAACAGAGCTTTTTAATAAAACAGGTCCTTTCATAATCATTAATTCAGGCGCTCCTGACCCCGCCGAGTGGTTAACACTTTTCCAAGATTCAAATCCATTAAGCCATCTTGAGAATTACGGGTTAGAAGCAGTCGGGATAGACAACACTACGGTCAATATGAATCCGTGGTATGATCCGGCAGAGCCCGCGGCAGCTTTAACCGTTTCGGTAGAGTGTGCAGATAACCCTAACCCAAAACCAGATGAGCCAAGCGGACTTGATAAACTAAATTCAGCTTTAGCTAACTTAACCCCCGACAGAGGAGCGCTTACAACTACTTGGGGTTGGAGAGACGAAAAAATACTGACGACCGATTTTCTTACTGAGTTTTACACGGCTTGTGGTATAGATCAATACTTAGCAGACGCACTTACTATATTTTCTCAATTAGAAGCTTGGGGTGTTGAGCAAAAAGTAGGTGCGAAAGATATGGTTCAGGTTAATGGTCGCTTCGGCATCATTCACGGGCAATACGAACAAACTGAAAATAGTATTATTTTAAACTTTGGCCCCGACAGTAGCTCGGCTTTTTGTGACCCCGATAACCCTAATGCGGTAGTCCGTGTCGCTGGAGCGCATGCCACATATATGCATGAAGCAATCCATGCAGCTCAAGATGTTATAGACGGAATCGGGAATTCAACGCTAGCACCCGTTTTAGTCGCACCTTCTCAATTTGGTATAGATTACTTTAATAATAATTATACCCCTAGAGATCCCGACTACAATAGATTAGAACAAGAAGGTTCTTCAGGTAGTGATTTGGTAAACGGTATGACTTATGTAAATGAAGCTTTTGCGGCAGCCAACGGAGCTATAACGGACTTTGGAGTACTTAATTGGTTAGAGTTTAAAGAAACCGAAGAATACGCCGCTAACAAGAAGAATGGAGCTATATATTATGGATGAGGATATAGGTAGAAAAAATGTTGAAGTCGTTGGTACGGGGACTCCCGATTTTACCGGTACGACAAAGCCTCCAAAATATAAAGGGTTTATGCTGTCTGAGAATAACGACACCCTTGCGGGTCCTTTTGTAGGTGAAGATATAAACGCTGTTACCAACTCAAGTGATGAAGGTTTTTTGGCGGTAACCCAAGGCGATAAAGTAATCACCACGGATTTAACTCAGTTTAAAGACACTGTATTCGAGGAGCCTCCTGGCGGCCTATGGTGGGAAACTAAATACCCATTTAGTGAGAATGAAGATGGAGTAGTGGGGTCTTCTACTGAAAATTCTTTTCATTACAGAGGTGTATATTTACCTACACCTTTTGATGAGCCCGTTCAAACTTCGGGGTCTATAAAAAACCCATTGTTCTTTAGGGATGCTTATTTAGCCATATTCGAAACTAACTGGATTCATTTAGGTGATGAGCACAATGAAAAACAAGTACACCGACTAGATTTATCATTTCATAAAAACTCTTTCGGTCATGTGTGGGGGTTTGTAGGAAACGAAGAAAAGAAATACAGCGGGCAGTACAAAGGTTTAATTAAAGAACACATGAAAGTGTTTACTAATATTAGAGGGCGTAGGTTTAAAATTAAACTATTAATAGCCTCTCATAATAAATACCCTTGGGCTTTAAGAGAGGTTTCCGTAGGGCATCTAATAGGAAAAAGTTTCTAATGAGCGACCCCGTCGAAATATTTCAAGGTAAAACTATAGCGATCGGTGTACCGAAAACTATTAGTGCAGGCGTAAAGACCAATGTTCACTATGTTGTATATTGTAGTTTTAACGGCTCTATTGAAAATAGTACCGACCAACGGGATGAAGCCTATGTATTCGACGAGAATGGTAATGATGTTTCTAGATTTGCTTGGTATTATGTACCAGGCAAATACACAATAGAAATAAGATCTAGGGGTAATTGCCCACCGCTCGGGCCTGAAAAAGCTCCGACCGGTCTTGTGGGAGAAGATCTCACACTAACTGAAGATCACAACCCAGCTAACGCTAGGATAATAAAACTAGACTTAGGGAAAGAAAAAGCTCCGACGGGCATCTCAGCGGCCGACAAGACACTTAGCGAAGGGCCATCTTTACTTGGCGTAAAAGCTATTTCCTATAAGCATAAGCCAAACTTCGTTAAAATCATTAACTTGGAGTTAGACGGCTCTGAGCCAAGAGACTTTGTAGCTGCGAAAATATTAGAACTAGCATCTGAAGCACCGAGTGGATTGTTGGCTGAAGAGCAACTTATTTCCGACGACGCACCTACTTCACTAATAAGTGTCAAGGTTCTCGATTCAAGTGACGCACCTACCAATTTAGAGCTCGATATCGACATGTCTGCAAGCGATGCACCTACGAGCATTGTTAGTATTGAGGTTCTAGGGGCGAACCAAGCCCCAACTGCTATATATTCTCAGGATACCGATGACTGGAAACCGAGGAATGTAAGAGTAACAAGCCTATACCTCGGTGAGGAAATGTTAAACTATCATCCTCGCAATGTAAGATTTGAAGATCTTACACTCAGCAGTTGGGATCAACCGGGGGGTATGCAAGCCGCCGAGTGGCTTAGATTCAGAAACGCGCCTCAAAACCTAGAAGCTATAAGATTTTTAGAAACTACTGAACAAAGTCCTACAGGTTTAAGTACGGAATTCCCTATAAACGCATTGACGAGCAACCAAGCCCCGACTTCGATAAGCTCAGCTATCACTATAA
>Ga0208899_1000401_pt1 | contig 32307 bp, 48 predicted proteins | sample VirMetDEL_Nov_24_FD_184518 | JGI IMG/M metagenome (GOLD analysis project Ga0208899, IMG submission 184518) | Aqueous microbial communities from the Delaware River and Bay under freshwater to marine salinity gradient to study organic matter... | ecosystem: Environmental > Aquatic > Marine >... | reverse complement strand
GCTTTTGTAAATGTAACTAATACAACAAATGTAAAACTTTTCTTTGAAGCAACAAGTATTGGTTCTGGTAGTATTCAAGGAGATACAGATGTAAATTATACTTGTTTTAAATTTATTCGTTTAGGAGATAGTCAATAATGGATTACTTACAATTAGCTTTAGCACATTTTAATAAAGATAAATCTCAATGGTATGGTTGGAAAACGCATGATGATAATGGAAATAAAATTCCTAATTCTCAGCGTATGCAATACAAATATATAAAATTAAATGATGAAACAGCTATTATACCTACAGAAGCTGAAGTAAATGCAAAGATACAAGAATTAAAAGATGCTGAACAAGCAGCAATAGATAAAAAAGCCTCTGGTAAACAGAAGCTAAAAGATTTAGGATTGGACGACGCAGAAATTAAAGCGTTGATAGGATAAATTATGGCGATAACTAGACTAGGTGGAGCGAATGCAATAACAGGGACAATACCAACAAGTGTTGCACCTGGACAAGGGAAAGTTTTGCAAGTTGTTAGAACTTATGCAAATCCTGCTAGTCATATTGAAACTACATCTACGACTTTAACTTCAAGTGGTATTACAGCAACTCTTACACCTACTGCATCTGGTAATTTAATTATTGTAGATTTTAGTTCAACAATGTGTGATGTAACTGGAAGTGGAGACAATGGTAGAGGAAGAATGAAAGTAAAAGTCGGTAGTGCTAGTTATACAGATATGAGTGGTGCTTTAGCTTATCATATTGGTTATATTCAAAATGGTGAGAACAGATATGCTGGTGTAACTTTTGGTGGTTCATACACAACAACAAGTACAGACACACTTATTTTCCAACCTTATATAATGTCTCCTGGTGGCAGTAATTTTAGATTAGTACATGACAACGCATCTTATGCTTTAACACTTACAGAGGTAGAACAATAATGATTGATGCAATATTAAAAATAAATCCTAACGCAAAAGTAACTATAAAAGCTGATGGAGAAATAGTTTGGCATGATGGAACAACACCTATACCAGTAGCTGACATAGAAGCTAAGATGGCAGAACTACAAGCAGAGTATGATGCTGAAGAATGGAAAAGAAACAGACAAGCAGAATACCCAACACATGAAGAATGTATTCACGCACTATTAGATGGTGGTGATACACTTACAGAATTACAAGCTAAAAGAACAGCTACTAAAACTAAATATCCGAAATCAGGAGCATAGACCATGTACTTCGGTGCAACGGCTTTCTCTGAAGCAGCCTTTGCTTCACAAGGCATTCCTCCATACGCATTCGTAGAAGTCAATGGATCACGGATCAATACTAATACAGGCACAGTTGGAGTTACCGCTGATGCTAATTTTGGTGTAACAGGAAACAGATCCAACATCTCAACAGGTACAGTTGGTATTGCAATCAATGTAGATGTTCCATTAACCGGTAATCGATTTAATTTAAACACAGGCACAGTTGGTATCACTGCTGATGCAAACGTTGGTGTTACAGGACAACGAGTTAATTTCACAGTTGGTAATGTAACTGTTACTGCTGATGCAAATGTCAGTGTAGATGGTAATCAAATTAGTATTACAACCGGTAACCCAACTATTGTTGCTAATGCATTAGTCGCTCTTACAGGATCAAGAGTTAATTTATCAATTGGTAATGCTGAGAGTAAAGTTAATATTACAGTTCCTGTTACTGGAAACAGAGCAAATGTATCTCTTGGTAATGTAACAACTACTGCTGCGGCAGTTGTTTTACCAGATGGATCACAAGCAAATATTGGTACAGGTGATGTCACCATTTCTGCTGATGCAAACTTCTCTGTTACTGGATCAAGAGCTAATTTAACAATTGGTAATGCAGTTGCAAAAGCAAATGCAGTGGTTAGTGTTACAGGAAAACAATCTAATCTTGCAACAGGAACAGTGACAATCACTGCTGCAGCAACCGCTTTACCTACAGGAAATCAGTTAAATGTTGGAACAACATCTGTTAATATCAAAAAATGGGATGGTATACTACCGGGCGCAACTCAGGTATGGACACCAGTTCAAACAAGTAGGAGCTCATAATGTTATTTGGATCAACGTCATTTTCAGCAGCACCTTTTTCAAGTCCTTTCATACAGGATTTAAACATAGCAGTAACAGGAAACAGATTAAATATTTCAGTGGGTAATACTACTATTGCTTTTCCTACAACAGTTACTGTAACTGGTAATCAAATAAACCTTGCAACTAACACGGTAGATGTGATAAACTGGAACCCGATAGTTCCAGGAACAACGGGTACCTGGGTACCTATTGACCCGAACAATCCGTAGGAGAAATATATGGCATCAAGTACGTCAAGTGATTTAAAACTAGAATTAATTACCACAGGGGAGAAATCAGGAACCTGGGGTACTATTACAAATACAAATTTACAGATTTTAGAACAAGCAGCTAGCGGTTATTTATCTTTAAGTGTAGCTAGTTCAGATGTTGCTTTATCTTTAGCTAATCATGCAACAGCAAACGGTAAAAATCTATATTATAAATTAACAGGAACTTTGGCTGCTAATAGAACAGTCACTATGCCTGATGGTGCTGAAAGAGTGTTTATTGTAGAAGATGCAACAGCAAGATCAGCATCTAATTATACACTAACAGTTAAAACAGTTTCAGGTACAGGAATTGCTTTACCTGTAGGTTCAACTACAGTTTTATATTCTGATGGAACAAACATTACAGGTAAACTACAGACTAAAGGATACTACACACCTTCAGCTACTTATACTACAGTTAATGGTGATCAGGTTTTGATAGATACTTCTGGGGGTGGTATTGGTACAGCTATTACAATTAATTTACCCGCATCCCCTGCAATAGGAAATGAGGTTACATTTATAGACAGTGGTAATAACCTTGCATCTAACAACTTAACAGTCGGAAGAAATGGATCAAATATAAATGGTGCAGGTAATGATCTAGTTGTTTCAACAAATGCTTCAGCTTTCACGTTAGTATATGTTAATGCAACGAGAGGCTGGGTATACAAAGATAAAATATAGGGGCTGAACTATGGCTCTTCTTGACTTTCAATTCGTTCCAGGAATTGATAAACAAAACACAACAGTAGGTGCTGAACAGCGTTGGGTAGATTGTGATAACGTACGATTTAGATATATGCTGCCAGAAAAAGTTGGTGGCTGGTCATCACTTATTACAGATACAATTGTTGGTGTTGCAAGACGTGAGTTTGCATTTGTAGATTTATCCGGTAACAGATATGTTGCTATCGGCACAGATAAATGTTTACTTATTTATTTTGAAGGTCAGTTATATGACATCACACCTGTTAAAACAGCTTTAACTAGTGCAACAATTGCAACTACATCTGGTTCTGCTATTTGTTCTGTAACTAAATCTGCTCATGGATTGGTAGCAGGTGACATCGTACAATTTAATAATGTAACTTTACCTGGTGGTACAGGTTATTCTGATTCTGACTTTGAAGATAAAAATTTTCAAGTAACTTCTGTTACATCTAGTTCTGTATTTACAGTTACACAAAGTTCTAATGCAACAGGAACGGTGTCTACAGGTGGTAGTATAGAATTAATTCCTTACGAGCCAGTAGGTCCTGCCGCACAATCATATGGTTATGGTTGGGGTACAGATACTTGGGGAACGGGAAACTGGGGAGAAGCATCATCTGCAGACGACATAACACTTGAACCAGGTCTTTGGTCATTAAGTAATTTTGGTCAGGTATTAGTTGCGACGATTGCAAACGGTAAAACATTTACATGGAACGCAGGTGCAACAAATGCTTTAACAATAAGAGCAGCTACATCTACATCTGGATTTGCAACTACAAACAATCCAACTGCAACAAGGGTAACATTAGTATCACCAACAACACGTCACTTAATTCATCTTGGAACAGAAACAACTATTGGTTCATCTGCAACACAAGATGATATGTTTATAAGATTTTCAGAACAAGAAGATATAAATGACTATACAGTAACTGCTATTAACTCTGCTGGTACACAAAGACTACAAGACGGTACTAAAATTATGGGTGCCTTAAAAGCAAAAGAAACTATTCTAGTTTGGACAGACAACGCTTTATACACCATGAAATTTATTGGTGCACCTTTTACATTTGGATTCGAACAAGTTGGTACTAACTGTGGATTGATTGGTAAAAATGCAGCGGTTGAAATAGATGGTGTAGCTTACTGGATGTCTACTAACGGTTTCTTTGCATTTGATGGTACAGTTAAATCTCTACCATGTACTGTTGAAGATTATGTCTATGATCAAGCAGACACTACAAAAGGACAACAGGTTTATGCGGGTTTAAATAATCAGTACACAGAAGTGACTTGGTATTATCCATCAACAAATTCAGAATATAATGATCAGTATGTTGTATTTAATTATGGTGAAAGTGGCAAAATACCCGGAGGTGTTTGGTATATAGGAACAGAAGCTAGAACTACCTGGATCGATGCAACCGTGTATCCTAACCCTATTGCAACTAAATTTAATGATAGTGCGTCAGGGACATTTCCAGTCATTATTGGGGAATCAGGGCTCGGGCAGACTACATTATTCGAGCATGAGGTAGGTACTGATCAAGTTAATCCTGACGGTAGTACGACAACAGTTACCTCTTTTATACAGTCATATGACTATGATCTTCAACAGGCACAAAGAGGACAAACATATGCATTAGCTGGAGAAGTTTTTCTTGCGGTTAGAAGATTCATACCTGATTTTAAAGATCTTGCAGGTAATGCAAAAGTAACACTTGCAGTTAAAAGATATCCTTCAGATTCTCAAACAGCGACAGCCTTAAGTCCATTTACAATTACACCTTCTACTCAAAAAAAGGATACAAGAGCACGAGGAAGATTTGTTAATATAAAAATAGAAAATGATAGCGCATCAGAGTCTTGGAGATTTGGGACTATAAGATTAGATATTCAACCAGATGGAAGAAGATAATGGCTAAGATAGTAATAAGAATACCGGAACCAAAAGAAGAATATGATGTTTCAAACCAAAAACAAATTAATAGAGCTATTGCCTTAATTACAGAACAATTAAACTCTACATTTTTAGATGAACTTAAACAAGAAACAGAAAGATTTACTTGGTTTAAATCTTCGGGTAATAATAGTTAATGGCAAATATTTATAAAAATGCTAATTTTGACCTAAACTCAACATCTGTAATAGATGTTTATACATGTCCATCTAATTCTAGGGCTATAATACAGAATATACATGCGGCTAATGTAGGTGGCGGAAACACAGAAATAAAAGCTTTTTTATATGATAATTCAGCAACAACTGCTTTTCAATTTGCTGAACATACTGTAAACTCAGGGGATTCTAAGTCTATCTCTGACGGCTCAATTGTGTTAGAAGAGAATGATAAACTACAATTACAAGCTGCTACAGCAGATATATTCGAAGGCACTTGTGCAATATTAGAAATAAATAGGGATTAATTATGGCATTTACAGAAGAAGGCGAAGTAGCATACACAATAATCAATGGTAAAAAAGTACCGGTTGTGAAATGTGAAACAGAAGTAATATTAAGAAATACACAAACTAATTATGAGTACAACTCAGATAAAGAAGCAGAAGACGATATTGCTAACCCTGAAACAGATACTCAACAAGAACACATAACAAGATCATTAAAAATAAAAGTAGCAGCGATGCCACCGTTAGGTGCATCATCTGATGAGGACAAAGAAGAGTAATGGCATTAAGTGATTACGATAAACAGGTAAGGGAAGCAGGGTATAATTACATACCTAGAACTGAGTTTTTATTAAACCCTTTTAAAATACCTGAAAGCAAACCTATTGTAGATACAGAAACAGGAGGTATCCCTACTCTAATTCCTAGAGATAGTGGTGATGGATTCAATCCTTATAACACAAACATGAGTAATGTTAGACAGGACTACAATGCATTTCCGAGTAGACAAGCTGGTGAGATATATTCTGGAACATTTAATCCAAAACCTTATGGTACTGGTGTAGAAAATGCACAAGCAGCCTATAATCAAGCTAGCCAAGCACTAGCTCAAGGAATAGACCCTAACAGTCAGGGCTATGGTTCTTTTACTGGTGGAACTTTAACAGGTTTAAAAGACATAGCTAATGAAATTATAATGAATAACAAAGAACAGTACGGGGCTCAGGGACAATACATTGACCAGTATGACCCTAACTATTCTTCAATGACAGAAGCACAAAAATTTATGGACAACTATCCAGAGTATTATGGTGTGCCGTCAGGTGTCCCTGAACCAGGAATACCAGGTGCTATAAAAAATTATATGTCAAATAGTTTAATAGGAAAAGGGTTTGGAATGGCAAAAGATTTTTTAGGTAGAGTAATGCCTATTAATGAAAGAGCTATTATGGAAAATGAAGCAAGAGGTGCAGGTATATTTACAGACGACATAGGTAGAATTGTTACTGATGATTATAATACTGCTGGTGGTATTATGGCAGGTTACAATCTTAATAAAATAGATGCAGATACATTTGGTAAACGAAGAGATACAATTGAAAAAACTATTGCAGATAAAAAAGCAAAAGGTTTAGACACTACTACGTTAGAGGAAAGATTAGGTTTATTAGATGATGCAGAAGCACAAATTTTAGGTGCACGTAAAAAAACAAAACAAGTTTATAAAATGAGAAAAGATAAAAAAGCTGCAGACAAGAAAAGAAAAGAAGATGCAGCAGCAGCGGCAGCAGCGGCAGAAGCGGCAGCAGCACAAGCAGAGAGAGACAGGGTTGCTCAAGTTCAAAGTAGACTAGATTCTGGTAGTTATGTTTCTAGAGATAGTGGTGGTTATAGTGCTAGTGATAGGGCTGTTGGTGGTGGTAGAGAAGCAACTAATGCTCAGGGACAAAACGCGGCTCAAGCAACAGCTGCTGGAACGGGTACTTCCCAAGGTTATTCTCAACACTATATGGATGGTGGTAGAGTTTACTATATGGACGGTGGACTAGCAGATATGCTAGAGATATATGATTGATTATAGAACAAAAAGGCGATAAAAGGGTAAGATTATGGCAATTTCAAGAATGAATATGGAAAGACAAATGCGGAATATGGGTGGCATTATGGGTCTCGAAGACCAGAGACAAGGATATTTTTTAGGTAAACTAGTTAAAAAAGCAGGTAGAGCTGTTAAGAAAGTTGCTAAATCACCAATAGGTAAGATGGCAATGTTAGCGGCTGCAGGTTATGGATTAGGTGGTGCTAAATTTTTAGGTGGTAAAGGTATATTTGCTGGGGGTCAGGGATTATCTAGATTTAGTAATCTTATGAATTTAGTTAGACCAATAAATGCTGCTACAGGTAAAAAAGGATTGTTAAGTGGTATGTTTTATGATCCTAAAGGTAATTTTAGTTTAGGGAGAACAGCATTAACAGGTTTAGGTGCTGCAGGTATAGCTGCTCCATTTTTTATGGGTGACGAAGAAGAGGAAGATACAGGTACATCGTATACTATGCCTCAACCGGATGTAGAAGAAATTAGAGGACAAGCTAGAGAATATTATAGAGACCCTACAAACGCTGCATTATATTTCATGCCTCCTAAAGCATCTGTACAAAGATCTTTCTATGATTTTGCAGATGGTGGATTAGCAAGTTTAAGACCAGGTTATAGAATAGGTGGTGGTGTATTACAAAAAGCAGGTCAGATGTTTAAAGCTGGTGTAGGTAAAGTTAAATCTTTATTTGATGATGCTGATATAAGTGTTCAAATACGTGATGAAGATGTCTATGTTCCTGATTATGGGTATCAAGCACAGGCAACTGGTCAAGATGTTTTTATAGCACCTAAATCTAAAAAAGCTGTAAAGGTTATAGAAGGCTTAATTGATGAAGGTTATGACATTACTAAAGATGCAGATGGTGAATATATTATTAATGCATTAGATGAAGGCGCTTTAGATATAATAGCTAAAAGATTAAGATTAGGGGATAAAGGTGCTGATGAATTTATGAAGGGTCAAGATTATTATTATGGTGGTGATACCGGAATGATGGATGAAGATTCTAAAATGATTTACAATGCTTTAAGAGATAGAAAAGCAGACGGTGGTCTTATGGACCTAGGTGGCTTAGAAAAAGATTATAGAGAAGGTGGTTTTGTACCACTGGGAGCTAAGGAAAGAGCAGATGATGTGCCGGCTAGACTTAGTAAGAATGAATTTGTATTTACAGCAGACGCTGTAAGAAACGCGGGTCAGGGAGATATTGATAGAGGTGCAGAAGTTATGCAGAATATGATGGACAATCTAGAATCTGGTGGTACTATATCAGAAGAGTCCCAGGGTATGGAAAATCCTGCACAGTCGATGTTTGATCAAGCACAACAATTGGAGAGTAGAATAGAATAATGGCATTACCAGATTATTTAGAATCAAATGTAAAAGATTACGCCCGAAATTTAACGGCGACAACGTCAGCACCTATAGATACAAGTAAATTTACAGGTAGATCTTTTGTTGCTGGTGAGGACGAATTACAAAAAGACGCAATTAATCTTGCAACTTCAGGTATTGGATCTTATCAACCTTATTTAGATTCAGCAAAAACACTTATGGGTCCGGGAGCTGGAACAGGGGTTGGTTCTATTTCTTCTTACATGTCGCCTTATCAACAAAGTGTTATTGATGAAACTTTAAGACAGTATGATCAATCGAGAGCAGGTGGTATGCAACAAATTAATGACCAAGCTTTTACACAAGGTGCATTTGGTGGTGGTAGACAGGGTGCAATGCAAGGTCAGTACATGGCAGATACTACTATGGGAAGAGCAGGTATTGTAGCACAGTTACAACAACAAGCTTTTGCAGACGCCAATGCAAGAAGAGGTCAAGACTTATCAAACCAATTTACAGCGGCTAATTTTGAAAGAGCCGGTAGAGCCGGAGATGTGGCTTCACTAGGTAATTTAGGTGCATTTAGATCAGGGTTAGAAGATGCAAGACTAAGAGCAGATGCCGACGCTGCAAGAACTGCAGCTTACGAGCCTTACAATAGATTAGATGTATATGGAAGAGGAATTACAGGTATTGCCGGTGGTGTTGCTGGAGATTCATTCGCACCAGCTGCAAGTCCTAGTCCATTCTCGACAGCATTAAGCACAGCAACAGGTGTTGCAGGATTATTTGGTAAATTATACGGATAGTATATGAAGACATTAAATAGACCAATGTTTAGATACGGTGGCCCTATTAAAGAGGGTATCATGAATGGTATGAAAGAGAAACAAGCTATCAATACTGTTGGTAGTCCACTTGCACCAAAAGATGAAACAGGCAGACAAGGTTACGCGTTTCCTTTAATAGGTGCTGGACTTTCAGCAGCTGCAAGATTTTTACCGGCAGCTTACAGAGGATTTAAAGCAGCTAGAGCTTACACACCTATGTCACAAAACTTAGGAACCATGGGTAGATTAAAAGATATTTTTACACCTAAAGCGGGACTAGGTGCAGGAATGGCTGAGACAGGAGCAGGTGCTGGTTTTAGAGTTGGTTCTCTTTTAAGATCAAATCCATTAAGTTTAGGTCTACCTGCAGCTAGTATGGGCCTTGAGGCCGGTACTAAAGCTGTAAAAGGTATAGCTCAGGCAACTCCAGATTTATTAAAAGAATACGCTAATACTATAATACCTTTTGCAGACCCTTTTAAAACTGGTCCTAAAGAAAAAACACCAACAGGTGAAAGCACTGGATTAAAACGTGGAGATAAAAAAACTAAAGTTGTAGCTACACCTGATGTAAGTGGAACTGGTGGAACTGGAGAAGGTGCAAAACAAGAAATAAACGAAGACAGAATTCAAGCAACAAAAGATAGATACTACAAATTAATGGGAATTGATAAGATGAATAAAGATGCAACTTATGATTCATTAATTGATGCAAGTAAAATTATACAACAAGAAGGTGGAGACTTAAAAGGATCTATTAAATCCGGTAGTCTACAGTCACAATTAATTAGTGCTATATCTAAAAACTTAGATAAATCTTCTGCTCTTAAGAAACAAATTGATGCTGCGGTTCTTAAAGGAGAGATTGAAAAAGATATTAAAGCAAATGATCCATCTTCTGCAGTTGATCTTGCATATAAAAAAGCAGCTACTGCAAAAATACAAAAAGATTTAAAAGGTGCGTCTGCTGCTGACATTATGGCAAAGGCAGAAATAGATGGTAAAAATATAGTTACAAGTAATACATTAAGATCTGTATTAACTGGTCTAGGACAAGATGTTGACTATACTTTCCCAGATGACAAGTATGCAAAATGGGAAAAAAATAACGAAGGCAAGGACGAAATAGATTACCTACAAGAAAATTATGGTGGACTAGATAATGGTCTATATGTCGTAAACAAAAAAGCTATTCAAGTAGAGGATGGTAGTGCTACATTTGTAAATCTAGACGAAATTACAGGTTAGGGGTAACTCATGGCTTCTGCACGAGAACTAATACTAGCGGAATCAAACGATAATAATAAAGTAGGTACAATTGAATCTGTACTGGCTGGTGTAGGTTCTGGTCTTCTTGCGATACCAAAAGGTTTCTTTTCATTAGGTGCAACATTATTAGATCTAGGTGTTGATCAAAACAGAGCAGCTAGAGTAGAAGCATTCTTTGATGATCTTACAACATTAGATGAGAAAGCAGAAGCAACTGTAGCTGGACAAATTACAGAAGCATTAATTAACATTGGTATACCTGCTACTGCAGGGTTTAGAGTTGGTTCTAAAATAGCAGTTGATGCTATGAAAGCTGCAAAAACTGGTAAATATTTTAAATCTTCAAGAGAAGTAAAAAAACTAGCTGACGATGTTTTAGAATTAAATGCTAAAGGTAAAACAAATAGATTTATTGGTGGTGCGCTAGGGGGCGGTGTTGGTGAAGCAGCGTTTGTTGGTGACGTAGAACAGATAGGTACGTTCGGTGATTTAATTGGTGGACCTACAGAAATAGATAGAGAGTCTGATGATCCGTTAACAGATTTATTAAATAGAGTTAAGTTTGGTACTGAAGGTGCATTGTTTACCGGCGTTATTGCAGGTACAGGTAAAGTTATTAAAAGACTAACTGATCGAAATAAAAACATTACAGACTCAAACGATAAGATAGATAGATTTATAGATAAGATTGCACAAGGGTTCAGGGCAAGAAGTGGTAAGACTCAAGAGTTTTTTGATATTGAAAGAACTAATATTGGAGAAAGATCTGCTGATGCTGTAAAGGCAAAAAATATATCTAGGGAATTAGATATAGCTATTGATAAGATATTTCCACCGTTTAGAAACATAGCTAATAGAGTCAATCAAAAGAAAAGAGATGCACTACTAAAAGATGTTAATGACCTCTTGTTATCAGGTGATGCACAAATAGATGACCTTGGTTATGCAAAGTTTGGTGCATTAGATCAAACAAAAAAAGAAGCATTACTTAAAAAATTACAAGACTTAAAAGTAGATGAAGAAACTATGGGTACTATATTTGGTAGTCTAACAACTATCAGAGACAAGTGGGCTGATCTGTTTTCTAATTTAGGAAGAACACTTGGTAAGAATGAGATAGCAGAATTTAAAAAATTATTTGGTAACAAGTTTAAAAATTACATTGGTGCAACGTATGATGTATTTCAAAACAAAAGTATACTACCTTATATGGGATACACACCTACAAGAGAAGCAATCGAAAGAGCTAAAACAGTATTTAAACAAAGTGCTGATGAAGCGGGCAAACCTATTACAGATTTACAGGCAGAAGAAATAGTAGCGAACACATTAAAGGATCCTAATCTACCTAAAGGTTTTAGATTAGATAGGCCATCAGATGTTGTATTTAAAGTACCTGATTTTTTTGTTAATAGAACTGTATTAGACGAGACGTTGAAAAGAAGAACACAACAACCACTAGTATCTATTGGTGAATTAAAATCAAAAGCAGATAAAGAAGTATTTGAAGAATTGTTTGGTAAACAAAGAAACCCAATGCAAACAATCATAGGTGCTACTGCAAAATTATCTATGCTTACAAGACGTAATATGTTTTACAGAGATCTTTTAAATAAAAACGATGAAGTAGCCGAAGCATTTAGTTCTGGAAAAAGTAATGTAAAACCTTTCTTAGCTAAAAGTGAAGACGAAGCTAGGGAGTTATTTGGTACAGACTTTGTACCTGTAGAAGTTATTGATCCTGCTAAAAGATTAACTATTGATGCAGGTAAAGGTGTTAAGAAAGAGGTATTAGATAAAGGTAATGTTGCTATGGGTGCAACCAATCCATTCTCAGAACAATCTTTTTTTGCAAGACCTGGTGTTGCAAAAGCGTTAAAAGACACAGGGCTACAGCAACAGGACCCAGGGATGTTAGGTCAGCTATATCAAAGTTTAGTTCTATATCCAAAAGGTCTATCGCAGGTAGCTAAAACAATTTTATCACCAGTAACACACATGAGAAACTTTGTTAGTGCTAGTTTCTTTGCAACAGCAAATGGTATCATACCTGATGGTGAAGCAATCAAACAAGCTTATCAAGCATTACAAACACCCCTTAAAGGTACAAGAATGCAAAACGAGTTGTATGAAGAACTACTAGAGCTTGGTGTTGTAAACTCTAACGTAAGACTAGGGGATCTAACAAGACTATTAGAAGATGTAAACTTTGGTGAAACAATGACAGCAGATAAAGGATTTAGAATGTTGTTAAAACCACTGTCTAAATTAAAATCAGTATCACAAGATTTGTATACAGCTGAGGACGACTTCTGGAAGATAGCATCGTGGGCTATGGAAAAATCCAGGTTAGAAAAAAACCTTACAAATGTAGGTTTAACAAAAGGACAATCGTTTACAAGGAACGGTATTGAACAAGTGTTTGATGATAACTTTTTAAAAAAAGAAGCAGCAGATATTATTAAAAATAATGTACCTAATTATGATTATGTATCTGACTTTGTAAAAGGTCTAAGAAAATTACCTATTGGTAACTTTGTATCATTCCCTGCAGAGATAGCTAGAACAGGAACTAATATTATAAGACGTGGTCTTAAAGAAATAAATGAAGAAGTAATTTTACCAGATGGCACAAAAGTAAAACCATTTCAATCGATAGGGTACACTAGATTATTTGGTATGGGTGCAACTACAGTAGCTGTACCGGCTGCAACAGCAGAAGCATTTGCTGCAATCTATAATGTAACTGATGAAGAAAGAGAAGCTCTTAGAAGATATGTAGCTGACTGGTCAAAAAACTCAACACTACTACCAATAAAAGATGAAGAAGGTAATTTTAAATACGTAGATTTTAGTCATGCTAATGCGTACGATACTTTAGTTAGACCTATTCAAACTATTTTAAACCAAGTAGCTGATGGTAGAAATGATGAAGATGGTATGATGGATGATTTCATTGCAGGTATGTTTGGATCTATGAAAGAATTTGCACAACCATTTATATCAGAGTCTATCTGGACAGAAGCGGTAACAGATATTATAGCTAGAGGTGGTAGAACTAGAGATGGTTTCCAAGTATTTAACCCACAAGATACATCAGGAGACAAAGCTTATAAAATTATGGCTCACTTAGTAGAAGCACAAATGCCATTCTCACTTAATCAATTAAAAAGACTAGATCAATCTATTGAGTCTGTTGATGTATTACAAAAAGGTAAGATAGATAAATTTGGACAAACATATGAATTTGGTGATGAGTTTGCAGGTTTGTTTGGTTTTAGATCTGTAGCGGTCAACCCAGATAGAACTTTAAAATTTAAAGTTGCAAACTATCAAAGAGGTGTAAGGGAATCTAGACAGTTGTTTACTAGAGAAGCTTTACGTGGTGGACCAATTGATCCAAGTGAAATTGTAGATGCATATTTAAATGCAAACAGAGCTTTGTTTGGTGTAAGAAAAAATTTTAAATTAGATTTAGATGCAGCAAGAACTTTAGGGATTACACAGTCAGGATTACGAACCTCTACAGATAGATTATCTGGTGTAGAAGTTGGATCTATAGAACAAAATATATTTAGACCAATAAATATATCATCAGAATTACAACAAGCATTTGCAGAAAACGCAGCAAAGATTGGAGAACCTAACCCATTAATTTCTGCACTAACTGCACTTGGAAATATACAACAACAGTTAGCTAGAACATCGTTATTAGAACCCGAATTTCCATTTATAGAAAACCCATTAGTACCTATTATGCAAGACACACCTGCAACACCAACAACACTAAATTTACCAAGTATTGATGCAAATATTGTTAATAACCCTGGAGCTGCTGGGTCTTTTTCTAACTTGACAACACAACAAAAATTAGAAATACTATTTGGACGAGGATAATTATGGTTAAAAAATCTGCACTACAAAAAATAGAATCTCATGAAAAGCTTTGCAGAATAATGCAAAAGCAAACGTTTGAGCAAATAAAAGAAATGCAAGAACGAATTAAAAGATTAGAGTATTGGATTGTTGGCGGTATGGGAGCCGTGCTATTAATTTTACTTTCAGACATCACAAAATAAAAATGGAACTTACACGAAATTTCACTCTTCAGGAGTTAATTAAATCAGACACTGCGATACGTAAAGGTATCAATAATAACCCTAACGCAGAACAAATAGAAAAATTAAAAACACTTTGTGAAAAAATATTGCAACCCGTAAGAGATCATTTCGGTAGAGTCAAAGTTACATCAGGGTTCCGTTCCCCTCAGCTTTGCCAAGCCATTGGTAGTTCGATCAACAGCCAGCACTCACGTGCGGAAGCGGCGGATTTCGAATGTGTTGGAGTCGACAATGCAGAGCTTGCAGATTGGATATATAGAGAGCTTGAATGGGATCAATTGATTGTTGAGTACTATGTTCCTGGAGAACCTAACTCGGGATGGATACATTGTAGTGTAACAGAAGGCACACCAAGAAAACAATTTCTACATGCGTACAGAGAAGAAAATAAAACTAAATACAAACCTATTTTAGGTAAAGCAAAAGATATACTTTAAAAATACCATAGCATACACATAACAAGACTAATCCATAGTCCAAATCTTATAACAACTCCTGGTCTTAAATCCATTCTTTTAAATCCTCTCCCATTATCTGTGTAGCTATATCTACTTTCTTACGTAGCGCTTTCACTATTCGCGTATCTACAGTATTCTCACATATAATGTCAATGTAGGTCATTGGTTTTTCTTGACCGATACGATCTATTCTAGCCTCTGATTGTTGTCTTTTTTCTAGGTCATAGCCATTAGAATAATAAATCATGGTTGATGCAGAAGTTAATGTAATACCATATCCACCAGTCTGTGTGGTTCCTACAAAGAACCGGACAGAGGAATCAGGGTCCTGGAACTTCTTAATATTATCCTGTCTGTCTTCCTGTGGTGTTAGTCCATAATAATCTACATAAGAACTATCTCCATATTCTTTAGATAAAACTTCAATAATATTATGTACATCTCTTTGGAATTGTGCCCAGATAACAACCTTGCCCTCTACTTCGTTTAAAAGATTTAGCAACTCACCAATTCTATTGTTTGGCATTTCTTTTATTGTACCATCATCAGCTGTAAAGTGACCACAAGTTATCTGTTGTAGTCTCATTAACTGAGTCAATACAGTAGCTGTAGACATCATCTTACCGTCTAGTTGTGCATGAGCTAGTTTCTGCATTTGTAGGTATGCTTTACTTTGTTCTGGTGTTAACAACACTTCTCGTTTCATAAACGTTTTCTTAGGTAAATCTAAACATTCATCTTTTAGTACACGATAAGAAAATTCTTTAAGTTTGTCAGCTAGTTCATCTAGGTTTCTATAACCCACTACTATTTGTACAGACCGACCACTGAAATTTGCTGTTCTCATAACAGCGTACCTAGTTCTAAATGCATAGTAAGAATTAAAACCAAGTAGTTCATCTTCTAGAAACTCACATTGTTTATATAAATCTAGTGGTGATTTAGTTACAGGAGAACCTGTAAGTATTCTTCTGTATGTTGCAAGCTTACCAAGTGTTACAATATTTTTTGTACGTTTAGCCTCTGGGTTTTTTATTGTAGTAGACTCATCAATAGCCATCAATGCCCTGTGAGAATTTAAAAACTTTTCTGCAAAGGCTACACCTTTTTTAGTAGACAAAGATTCTACGTTCATAACTAATATGTGTAGGTCTTCGCCTGTTTCAAATAATGTGTCTAACTTTCTTTGTTGTGTTACATTAATTAATGATTGCCATAAAATATTTTTATGTTCTATGTGGTCTACTAAGTGTGTGGGTATTTCACCTTCGTGCCAATTTTTTACTACACCTTTTGGTGCAATAATTAAAACACCATTAATTTTACCATTGTCGTAAAGCATAGATATATTATCTATTAACACTTTAGATTTACCAGTACCCATCTCCATAAAGTATGCAAAGTATGGTCGCTCCCATGACATTTCTAATGCTTTAAGCTGATGCTCGTACGGCTTAGTTTTAAATTTATAATTCATAATATTTTTCTTCTTTCTGTATTGACTTCTATATAATCGATGTTATATCTTTTGTCAATGTCAGAAAGAATAGTTTATTTAGTACAAGACGTGCCTGGTACAAAAGCTGGAACACCTAAAATAAATATTGTAGGTGCTAGAAAATACGGTGAAGTAGTATCGTTGTTACCAGAACTTTCACAAATAATTTTTTCTCCAGGTCCATTAATTTTTAAATTAAGAAAACTTTTAAAAGATTTTAAACCTGAAGATTATTTATTGTTAACAGGTGATCCTGCAATTATAGGTGTTGCATGTTCTATTGTATCTGATATTACAAACGGCAAATACAATTTACTCAAATGGGATAGACAAGAAAGACAATACTATCCTATTAAAATTAATTTATACGAGAAAGGAAAAATAGATGAGTAACATAAACTTTGAAGCAGATCAAAGAGAAGATCTGGATTCAGTAAATGATGCAAAATCATTATCAGATCAAGTTGTCAAACTAAAAGAATTAGAGGACAGTCTTGAAAAAAAAGAAAAAGAATTAAAAGAACTGAAAAGACATATCGATCTAGTTTCAGGTGAGGTTATACCTACCATGATGCAGGAGATGAATATCTCTACATTGAAACTAGCAGATGGTTCTTCAGTTGAAGTTAAACCAGTTTATGGCGCTTCTATTACAGTAGCTAATAAAGAAGCAGCCTACACATGGCTTCGAGAAAACGGCCTAGGTGATCTTATTAAAAATGAGATCATAGTTTCCTTTGGTCGTAACGAAGATAACAAGGCTAGCAGTTATGCGACCCTTGCAAAGGGTCAAGGGTTTGAACCTGTCCAGAAACTTAAGGTCGAACCAATGACTCTAAAAGCATTGGTCAGAGAGCGTCTTGAGTCTGGACAAGAAATGCCCTCTGATCTATTTAACGTGTTCGCAGGAAACCGAACCAAAGTAACAAGGAGTAAATAAACATGAACCAAGTAACAGAGAAAAAGTCTGCACCACTTCCAGCAAATATGTTTGAAGATGATGCAGCAAAAGGTTTAGGTGCAATAGGTCAAGAAGATCTTGCCTTACCTTTTCTAAAAATCCTAGGACAACTTTCACCAGAAGTTAACAAACGTGATGGTAAGTATGTTGAGGGTGCAGAACCAGGAATGATATTCAATTCTGTTTCTGGAGAACTCTATGACGGAGTAAAAGGTATAAATGTAATTCCATGCTTTTATAAGTTGGAGTACATAGAATGGAAAGATAGAGGAGAAGGATTAGGTGCACCAGTTGCAATCTATGATTCATCATCTGATATCATGTCCAAAACAACACCGGATGCAAACTACAAAGATAGATTACCTAATGGTAATTACATCGAGAAGACTGCATCTCACTTTGTTATAGTAGCGGGAGATAGTCCATCGACAGCGTTGATCTCTATGAAATCTACTCAATTAAAAATTAGTAGAAAGTGGAACTCAATGATGTCTGGAATCAAGATGAAGGGTGCGAACGGAATGTTTACACCGGCATCTTTCAGCCACATTTACAAACTAAAGACTACTCAAATGTCGAACGATAAAGGCACTTGGTTTGGTTGGGAAGTAAGTAAAGTTGGCCCAGTAACTGAAAAAGGTCTTTACGATCAAGCTAAAGGTTTCAGCGATAGCATTTCTAAAGGAAGTGTTAAAGCTAAACATGGTGAAGAAAAACCTAAGGACCAAGCTAGCATTATATAATTCCTTTTGGAATATGTGCACAGTGTGGGCCTAAAGCGAGAGTGGAGGGCCCACAGAAACAGTTATTATGGAAAGATACATAGAATATTTTAACGGATACAGGAATGCTTATGGTGTAGCTGACTTTAATCACCAAGATTCCAAAGTAGATTCTGAAACAGGTAAAAAGAAACCTGTATACAGATGGAACTTTGAGGAACTTACTAACGATATTTATCAGCAACATATAAAAGGTGAGCTATCTATTGGTATACAACCCTGTACAGAAGACTCAGAAGTAAAATTTGGTGTTATAGACATAGACCCAAAAGACTACTCTAGTTTTAATAAAAAAGATTATATAGATATAATACAACAGTACGATCTACCTTTACTACCGGTCGAATCTAAAAGTGGTGGTTTGCATTTATTTTTATTCATGGATAAATTTACAGATGCATCACTAATCAAATCATTTCTAACAAACTTATTATCTTTGTTTGGACTTAAACAAGATACAGAAATATTTCCAAAACAAACACAGTTAACAAAAGATAGTGAGACAGGTCAACTACGACCAGGACAATTTATAAATCTACCCTACTTCGGCGAGGAGCGTAAGGCTTTAAACGTTGATGGTACAAAATTTACTTTGGACCAATTCATAGAAGTGATTAGTGCAAATCTGGTTAACAAAGAAAGACTGAAAGAAATTACCGAAGGAATCGAAAGCAAGAGTATGGAAGGTGTTGACGAAGAATTTATAGAAGGTCCACCATGTCTAGCAGCAATATCTAAAGTAGCAAATCAAGAAAAGTTTGATGGTAAAGATAGGTTTATGTACAACTATCATGTCATGGTTAAGATGAAATATCCTGACAGTTGGGAGCAGAAAGTTATGAATGCACCTGTAAAATATTTTTCAGGTATACATGCTAATGCATGGGATAAAAAGTTTTTAGGACAAAAAGTAAAATCATGGAATAGAAGTAGCAAGGGTTATACTTGTACTGAAAGTCCACTTAGCGAGCATTGTAAAAAAGGTATTTGTGTTAAGAAAAAGTTTGGAGTCTTGCGTGGAGCAAAAGGTTCTTATCCCGTATTAACTAATTTAAAAAAGATAGACTTAGATCCAGAACCAGAATATGAATTTGATGTAACAAAACCAGATGGTATCAGCACAGCTACAGTACACTGTAGAACTGTAGAACATTTAAATGATCAACGTAAAAGAAGAAATGCAATATCAAAAGCTGCAGGATTTTTTCCACCATTAATTAAAGGTGAAGAGGAACAAGTTGTTATGGATGCACTATACACAACACAAAAAGTTGTGTTACCACCAGTAGGTACATCACCAAAAGAAAAACTACACGATGTTATACATGCAAAAATAAATGGACCTAAGGCTACCAGTGATGCTGCATTTAAAACTGGATCAGTATTAATTGAAGGTGACTATGCATACTTTAAGTTTGAAAAATTTTATGACAAACTAAAAGCAAAGAACTGGAAATACAGTGAAGATAAAACCGGACGTATGATGCAGATTACATACCAGGATTGTGAAATAGAATTTTTAGAACAGAAAAGATATCCATCGAAAAAAACTGGTGAGTACAACTCATCAACAAAAAATATAATACAGATTAATATAAAAACTTTTGAGGAAGTACCTATACATCACACTAAAACAAAACATAAGACGGATATACTATGATCAGTAGAAAATTATTCGGGCCTCCGGGAACGGGGAAGACAACTAAACTATTAAAGTATGTTAAGACATTTTTAAAACTAGGTACACCTGTAGATAAAATAGGATACTTTGCGTTTACAAAGAAAGCTGCAAACGAAGCTGTCGATAGAATGTTAGACTATCACACAGCATTTCAGAAAAAAGATTTAAAACATTTTAGAACACTGCACTCTTTAGCATTTACTCAGTTGGGTATGAAGAAAGCTCAGGTTATGCAGGACGAACACTACGAAGATATAGGTAGGACTCTTGGTATTGAAGTTACCGTTTACTCTCGTGGTGAAGAGAACACAGGTTTTATAAATTCTGATAGCGAATATTTTAATTTAATAAATGCAGCTAGAATAAAAAACATAACTGCAGAAGAAGAATACAATACCGATATGTATTCACAAGACATGGATAAAAGATTATTAGAAATAATCTCTGATGAAGTAGATAACTATAAGCAATCATATGGTCTGATAGATTTTACAGATATGATTGAGAAATTTATTGTGTCCGGATTGTGTCCAAAATATGATGTAGCATTTGTTGATGAAGCACAGGATTTATCACCGATACAGTGGAAAATGTTCAATATTATCAAGGAAAATAGCAAATATGTTATACTAGCAGGTGATGATGATCAAGCAATTTATGGTTGGGCAGGCGCAGATGTAAAAAAATTTCAGCAGGAAGTTTCAAAGAAAGACATAATTTTGCCACAATCTTACAGGGTTCCACAACTCGTACAAAATCTTGCAGATAATATTTTAAAACAAATACCAGACGATAGGAGAATACAAAAAAGTTGGAGTGCTAGAGAAGAAGAGGGTACTGTAAATTATATCTATAGCACAGAAGATGCACCACTTGATCAGGGGACATGGTTAGTACTAGCAAGATACAATGATAAATTAAATAGACTTAAACCTACATTAAAAGAACGTGGTATTTATTTTGAGTTTCAGGATCGTAAAAGTTATAAGATAACTTTGTTTAAAACAATTTTAAATTATACTCGTTGGACCAAAGGAGATGACTTATCTTTAGCAGAAGTAAAAGATATATTTGAATATACTGGAACAGATACAGAAATTACAGAAGAAAGAATGTATGATTTAACAGAATTTGGATTTAGTAAAGACACACCCTGGTATGATGTGTTTCAATCAGACTATGAAGAATGTTTATACATAAGGGAAATGTTAAGTAATGGAGAGGAATTAAACAAACCTCCTAGAATAAAATTATCTACAATACACTCAGCAAAAGGTGGAGAAGCTGACAATGTATTGTTAATGTTAGATAATACTAAAACAATCAGAGACTCTGTAGAAAAGAGTCCGGAAAAACAAGATGAAGAACATAGAGTTTGGTATGTTGGAGTAACACGTACAAAACAAAATCTTTATGTCATGTCAGCAAAAAAGGAGGATCAAGGTTATGACGTCGAAGGACTTATTTAAAGAAGCATTTCCACAAGATAAGCAAATTGGAGGATCTCACTACAAGGATTTTTATATTCAACCCTACGAATTTATTTCAAAAAATAATTTATCATTTTTTCAGGGCAACGTTGTGAAATATGTTTGTAGATATTTACACAAGAATGGTATAGAAGATTTAGAGAAGATCAAACACTACTGTGAACTAGAAATTAAAAAGATAAAGGATACAAATGCCGGCAAAAGCAAAAATAAATAAAACTATTGTAGTGGATAAAAAATATAAGTTTGATCTAGAAATTTATCCAAGATTAGTTAGTTGGGAAATATTTCCGAAAGACCGACATGCATCTTTGTATGCTTTTAGTAATAAAGATAAGTTAAATAAACTAATAGAAGATAAATATATTTATGAAAAAAGAAAAGTTTGACGGAAGGTCAAGACCATCTAACGATACGTATCGTAAACGTTTCGATGAAATATTTAAAAAAGAAAAAACTCTGCATGAAGAACTAATGGAAGGTTTTGAAGAAGAGAAAAAACTAAGGGAGGAAGAAGACGAATGAAGATACCTAGATTTGAGGCACCTACCGAATGGTTAAAACCAACTGAATTTCCTGACCTACGTCATGTAGATGAAATAGCAATTGACTTAGAAACAAAAGACCCTGACCTAATTAAAAAAGGATCTGGTTCTGTTATTGGTAATGGTGATGTTATAGGTATTGCAGTTGCGACCAGTCATTACAAAGGCTACTTTCCAATTGCTCACGAAGGTGGTGGTAACATGGACAGAGCTAAAGTTTTATCTTGGTTGAAAGATGTACTTGAAGCACCTTCAACAAAAGTTTTTCACAATGCTATTTATGATGTCTGTTGGTTAAGAGCATTAGGCTTTAAAATAAATGGTAACATAGCCTGCACAATGATAGCGGCAGCTGTCACTAATGAAAATAGATTTAGGTATGATTTAAATAGTTTATCATGGCACTATCTTGGTTATGGTAAGAACGAATCCGCACTTGCAGAAGCTGCAGCAGAATGGGGAATCAATCCTAAATCAGAAATGTACAAACTACCATCAATGCATGTTGGTGCGTACGCTGAACGTGATGCTGAAGTAACCCTTGGTCTTTGGCAAGAAATGAAAAAAGAAATTATTAACCAGGACTTAGAGGATATATTTGATCTGGAGTCTGATCTGTTTCCATGTCTTGTTGACATGAGATTCAAAGGTGTGCGTGTAGATGTAGAACGTGCACACAAAATGAAAAAAGAATTTAAGAAAGCAGAACAAAACCTTCTACATAAAATAAAAATGGAGACTAATATTGATACTCAAATCTGGGCCGCAAGATCTGTTGCAGAGGTTTTTGATATGTTGAGATTAGAATATCCAAGAACAGATAAGACAGAGGCACCTTCTTTTACAAAAAACTTTTTACAAGAACACGAGCACCCTGTTGTAAATATGATTGCGCAGGCAAGAGAGATCAACAAAGCACACACAACTTTTTTAGATTCTATTATAAGTTATGAACACAAAGGTAGAATCCATGCAGAAATAAATCAGTTAAGAAATGCAGGAGGTGGTACGGTTACAGGAAGGTTTTCTTATCAGAATCCTAACCTTCAGCAGATTCCAGCCAGAAACAAAGACCTTGGACCTAAGATAAGGTCATTATTTATACCCGAGGAAGGCCATACATGGGGTTGTTTTGACTATTCTCAGCAAGAGCCTAGGTTGGTAGTGCATTATGCTTCTTTGTACAAATTACCGTCTGTATATGATGTAATAGATGCTTATACAAACGACTCTAGCGCAGACTTTCACCAGACTGTAGCAGATATGGCTGATATACCTAGAACACAGGCTAAAACGATCAATTTGGGTCTTTTCTATGGTATGGGTAAAGGTAAATTACAAGCAGAATTAGGAGTAACAAAGGACAAAGCTGCTGACTTATTTAATACATACCATTCACGTGTACCATTTGTAAAACAATTGATGGACAAAGCATCTAACAGAGCACAAGATCGTGGACAAATTCGTACATTGCTAGGCAGACTTTGCAGGTTTCACCTGTGGGAGCCTAACAGTTTCGGTATGCATAAAGCTATGACTCATGAAGATGCGTTGGCGGAACATGGACCGGGGATAAAAAGAGCTTATACATACAAGGCTCTTAATAAATTAATCCAGGGTTCAGCTGCTGACATGACTAAAAAAGCAATGTTAGAATTATACAAAGAAGGAATTATACCACACATACAAGTACATGATGAACTAGATATATCTGTTCAAGATGAAGCACACGCTAAAAAGATCGTTGAAATTATGGAACACGCTGTTACACTAGAAGTCCCTAATAAAGTTGACTATGAGTATGGTGATAACTGGGGTGAAATACATGATTAACTATGGCTTATTTAAATGCAAACATACCAGCGACCTATGCACAAATAAGAAGAGAGTATTTATATGATTGTAAAAAACATCATGGAGAAGTTGAAGACTGCATTATCTTTGGTCTTAGCGCTCTTACAGGTCGTAGTATACTCTTCCATGCTATTATGGAAAACGGTGCAATATTTTATCGCTTACCAATTAGCGCGTTTATTCAAAAGGGATTTAAGGCACATGGAGTGCCCACAAGACGACTTGATGAACTACAGCTCTGGAATTGTTTTAGTTATTATCCTGCTGTCAATCGTTGGGATATTTTAGACGGACAAGCCGGTAAGTATATCGGAAAAGATAAAAAATGGCACCCAGGAAAATATTTATTTACAGTTGACTTTGCACATCCAGAGTCTAATATACTTGACACTGATCATTCAGAGATACCGCACGAACATAAGTGCGCACACATAATTGCCTTAGATGATGGTAATTTTGCAGCACAACCTAACAACAGATGTATATGGGACCTACCTTCTTTTACCGTAAAAGATAGTACTCCTGACTGGAAAGTGCAAACTTCTGAATGGAATGTAGAAGATAGTAGGGCTTGGCGTACAGAAGACACCGACAAGTTTTTCTATGAAATTGAGGAGAAAAAAAATGATAGATAGAGTTAAAAGCAGAGCACTGCATGTATGGCAAAACCACAAGGTATGTGTAATTGTAATTGCAGTTCTTGTTGTAGCTTACATTGTTAAGTAATGAATTTAGTAGATTTATTAAAAAAGAATATAGTAATGGTTCCGGTTGTGGCGTCAGTCTTAGTCGGAACTTTTACTGGTGTTCGTTATATTGTAAATCTTACTGACACTATTAATCAAAACGAATTAAGACTTACTAACCTTGAAAGAGATGTAAGTGTATTAGAAAAAAATATCACAGATATTAATACAAGACTATCTTCTGCAGAAGCTACATGGCAAATGGCAGAAAATTTATACCGACAACTAGCGGATCAAGTTAGAGAACACAGTTATGATATCAAAGATCTTAACAGAGAAATAAATTATTAAGGTGACTTATGGAGATAGCCAGGATGAATTACTATTTTACAGGTGCATTAATTGTTTTATTTGTGTTGTTATGTTTTATAAAACCTGCACATCCTAGAAATGAGTATCTTAATAATGGTACTAATACTTGTAGTACTGGTGATCTTAGCTTATCAGTCGAACAAAGAGATTCAGAAAACAGTTATAGGCATTTTAATCCCGATAATAATTATACTAGTCCTTCTGATGATAGATCTTTACGTTTAACTTGGAGACATTATTTAGGTTCAGCCTGTACTGATGAATTCAAAGCTGTTCAACAAGAAAATATGGAACTCAAACAGCAGCTAGAGTTGATGAAAATGTGTGGAAAAGTTAATAAAAACCCCACTTTAGCCAATAATCCTAACTTCAAATTGTTAGTTTCTAAATGTTCTGGTATAATCATTCCCGATGATAAGATTATTAAACCTGATGGAAGTTACTGGGATTCAATTAAAGATGATTACAAAAAAGAAAATCCTGATGTTAAACTTATGGGTGACAAGTTTATAGGACCAAAAGATGAGTAACAAACCACTAAACATCGGAGAAGAGGCAAGAGTACAGATGCCAATGAAGACGGTAGCTAGCCTTATAATTCTAGTAGCAATGGGCGTGTTCGCATACACAGAGCTTACTGCAAGACTAGTATCTCTGGAGACATCACGTGAGTTGTTTGAAAATGATTTATTAAAAAAATCTGAACAAGTGCCCACAGACCAGGAGCAACATTTTTTAATTGAGGATTTGTATAAGTCCGTCGAGAAGATGGAAGAGACTCAAGAGATGAACATGACTAACAAAGTTAATATAGAGTTTTTAAGAGCGCAACTAGATAAGGCTTTAGAAGATATTGAAGTATTAAAAGATAAGGTAAGACAAAACGGGGGTCATTAATGGAGTTGATTATAGCTTTACTTATGATTGTACACGGAGAGATTAAGGAAGCCCGTATACAACCAACAATGTCAGATTGTTTGAAAGGCAAACGTGTCGCGAAACGTTCATCTAAGTCACATATAAAATATCAATGTATTAAATCAAAAGCAGAACTTGAAGAAAATATTGATGGATCTTTGTCTATAAAAAAGCTAATATTGGAGTAATGAAAGTATCAGCAGAAGTAGTAAAAGGTGTATGTCCAACATGTGAGGAAGATACAATGTTAGTCGGACTTACAAATGAAATATACAGATGTATGAATTGTGGTTCTGATTTAGAGCAACATGTTAATGGTAAAATAACTTACTTACCTGTCATAGCTTCACCTACAGATAAAAATATAATACCTTCTGTAAAAGAATGGGAAGATGGCTAGACAAAGTTTTAAATTCTTTACACCTCGTGATAAGCCTAAAAAAAGAGGTGCACGCCAGCATAAAAAAAATAAAAATAAATCAGAGAAAAGACAGCAAAAACAATTAAGATACAAGGGCCAGGGAAAATAAGGGTTGACATTATTTTCTAGGATATTATATTATCCTTATGAAAGAAAAAATAATAACAATGAAACCAAATGGTATTACACAAAAACAATGGGCTATACTATTGTTGGAGTTAAATATCTTAAGAAAAGCATGGAAACCTTATGGTGTAGATATAGAAATATCTGCCCCAGGAGCACGAAAGATAATAGAATGGGGGACAAAACCATATGCAGAAGCAAATAGACGAAGCAGCAAACCTGTGGGACAAGACAAGGGATCCGAAGTATAAAACACTTTGGTATAAACTTATTAAGGAGTTTGCAAATGGACCTCATAATATTGAGCGATGGTCTGTATCAACTGATACCAGTTACGAAACAGATGATGGCAGATATAGACATAGTAGGTGAAGTTGATCTCTTTAGTCTATGTGATGCGTTGAGAAATAAGTTAACAACTTATCTCGACCACATGAACAAACATGTTATGAGAGATGGAAGTGGAATCTTTTATGGCTGTATACAAAATTAGTGGCCCATTGGTCTTTGTAGTCCTTAGGGAATAGGCGCAGTAGGATGCGTTAGGAATAATTTCGGGTGAGACCTACCGGAAGCCACAACGATGATGAAAAGGACCTCCGTCCATATAACGCCTAGCGCTATTCCCTGTACGGCAACCTATGAAGCGGCAAGTACCGTGGAGGTGTGGAGCCTTTGCTCTCCTGGGAGTACGTGCACGGAAACCAGGGGGGTTGATATGAATTATGTAACTACTTTACCTTCGTCTTTGACAGGTATACATGTGTACTTAGCATACAATTGTAATTTATTTATTTGTTCTTTAGTAAAATTATCTTCAGCATATATAATCTCATAAGACTCAGTTAGACCTGCTCTTATGCAGTCGTGATGGTCTGGAAATATTTTTGGATATTGTTCGTTAGTATAACATTCTCCGCTCATTGCAGAACAAATATAAACTGTTAATAAAAATTTCATTGACACCTATTGTATATTATGAGATATATCCTATATTAGTTAAATCTAAGAAAGGAGTATAAGATTTATGACAGACATAAGCAAATATAAAAATGTATCACTACCAAAAGATACATATAATAAGATAGATAAGATAAGAAAAGTTATGATTCCTGAGATGACAATCAGTCGTTCTCAGACAATAACGTTATTAGTAAACGAGAAAGCTAAGAGACTAAATGGAAAACTCGAAAAAAACTAAAATTTGTCCACGTTGCAAAGGTAATGGATATATAAAAGTAGTTAAGGAAGTAGCGTGGCCAAGTAAAGAACAGCAGATTGTTGTGCAATGTAGTATGTGCAACTCTCAAGGTGAAATAGAGGAGGATAACGAAGATGCTGATAAACAAAGAAAGTCAAATTAAGAATTTAAAAGAGAATCAAGAACTTCTTGAGGGTAAAATTAAATTTTTACAAGACACATGTAAACGTGCAGGCGCTCAGATTAAAAAGTTAGAGTCTGAATTAAAAGAAGCAACTGCATGGAAAGAGGACGAAGTTGAAAAGTTTAGAAATAGACTAAGAGACAGTGCTCCATACGAGAAAAGACTAGCGAATGATTAGCTCTGAAGATATTGCGTATATCGCAGGGCTATTTGATGGTGAGGGATCTATACACTTTAAACGTGGACCAGAGAAGAAAAAGAAACATAAAGGTAATGGTTATCGAATCTCTAATAGTCTAAGACTATCAATGGAGATAACGATGACCGATCAATCTGTTTTGATGTGGGTCCACGAGGTGTTAGGTGTGGGTACTTTAAATGATAAACCTAGAAAAGGTTTAAGAGTTGATGGTACTAAATACTTGAAACAATATCGTTGGCGTTGTACATTCAGAGATGCGTACTATGTCTGCAGGTTATTGTGGCCCTACGCGCACACGAAATTACCTAAAATACAACAAGTTATAGAACATTATGCGACACAGAAATTGGAAGGAGATGCTGAAATTGTGGACCTTGATTGGTATCGATTATGGAATAAGTCTCCTGGAAAAATACAGTAGTAAATTAAGTGTGTGGTCTTGGCAGAAACGTTGGGGCGACCGGAAACGGGGAACGGGGTATCGAAAAAATGGTTTGGAACTATAAAGATAAATATCAAAACGATCCAGAGTTTAAGAAAAGAGAACGACTAAGACAGAAAAAATACAATGACTCTGATCATGGTAGGGCAGTTAAGTTAGCACATAATATGTCTTATGGTAATTCTGAGCATGGTTTTATTACTAACTGTATAGCTGCTGTTTTCAAACCATCATCATGTAAAAAACGTGGACTATGGCCTGCCATAACTAAGGCTGAGATTTGGAATGAATTAGAAAAGCATAGGTTGGCTATGAAAAATAAATATCCAGAAAGTGACGGAAATATCTGTATTTATTGCGAAAATTCATGGACCTATAAACGTACAGTTGGGACCGGGAAACGGGTAAAGCATACTACGAATTTTTCTATTGATCGAATTGATAATAATAAAACTTATCAAGTTAATAATTTGGCTTTCTGTTGCAGTGGCTGTAATGATAAAAAACATCATGCAACATTAGAGTTGATGGAAAATGTATTAAAAGTAGCAAAGGAGAAAGGACTAAAATGAAGTGGAATAAAAAATTTGAATATCCTGCATCGATTCGATCATCGATAGAAGGTAAAAGACATTACGAGATAACAGGACAAAAGTTGCCGAGTGTGACGACTATATTGTCAGCGACTCAGAGTCCGGAAAAGAAGGCTAAATTGGAAGAGTGGAAGAAGCGGGTAGGTACCCAGCAAGCAGACCGGATTCGTGATGTGAGTGCCATGAGAGGCACAGCAATGCACACGTATTTGGAAGGGTACATTCTTGGAGAAAATCATTTGGACTTAACGTCTATTGGTCGTGAAGCAGAACGAATGGCTAATGTGGTTATAGAAAAAGGGCTCGGGGACCTGGGAGAGGTGTGGGGTAGCGAAGTTACATTATACTATCCTGGACTGTATGCAGGTGCAACAGATGTTGTAGGAATGTATAACGGTAGAGAGGCTATTATTGATTTTAAACAAACCAATAAACCAAAACAAAGAGAATGGATTGATGACTACTTTACTCAGCTGGCTGCTTATGCAATGGCCCACAATCAAGTATACGATACAAAGATACAGTCTGGAATTATTCTAATGTGCAGCAAAGATTGTTTTTTCCAGAAATTTGAGGTGCATGATGAGGAATTTCAGGGGTATATGCATGAATTTCTACGTAGAGTAGATGAATATTATAAAATTGTACCAATTGTACCAGAGAAAAAAGGGCCTCCAGGTACAATTTTAGGTCAAAAAGATGAGTAAATACAGGGATAATAGAGCAATTTTACAATTGTATACGATTTTTCTCTATAAAATAAAAAAATTTTTTTTATTTTTTTTAAAACCTAGGTACAATAGGTACAATTTAAAAAAGTGTTATATACCAATGGTTAATTGCTCAAATTTGTACCAAGACCCCTTGGTACAATGAGGTACAATTGGTACAAAAGTATCAAAAAGCTAGGAATTGCAACGATATAGGGGGTCGCGCACATGAATTTTGTTTTTTATTTTTTCATATGTTAAAAGGGGTACACCATGAGAAGAGCAAAGAAATCTAAATACAAATCTGTTGTAATAAAAAAGAAGCGATACTACTTCTATAAAATTACATGGGTTGATATCACGGGTGATGCCGGGCACGCAGACTTACATACAGCAGAAGGTTTCATGCCATCAGTTATGGTTACTCATGCGTATTTACTTAACAAAGATAAAAAGAATATTAGAACGTTTGCTAGTTATGAAGAAGGTGACGAGTTGTTTTCAGATCGTAATGTATTTCCAATTGGGTGTGTAACTAAAATGGAGAGGGTTACTCTTTAAGAAGTTTTGTATCTGTAATTCTTTTTTCGTTTAACTCTTTGAGTCTTCTAATTTCTTCTTCTCGTTCTTTGATATCTGTTGCATTAATATTTACATTGTAGTTAGTCTCACTGAATTGTCCTGTAGCTTTACCTATCAATGTTTCAAAACCTAAAGCATCTTTAATCTTACCATCACTAACTAATCTGTGAGATAGCTCCTGCTGTCTTCTAACATAGTTATGTTTAGTTACAGCAAATGACCTATTTATTTCTGCAGATCTTCTAGCTAAATAATTTTGTATTTTTGGATTCTTTAATAACTCAGACGCTTCTATTCTTGCTCTTTGTGGGCTGTATCCGGCATGCAGGGCAGCATCTTGGTGGGTAGTTCTACCTTCATTAAAGATAAGGTAATCACAAAATCTTCTTTGCATCTCAGTTAAATCTGTAAGTGGCTGTGCCTTTTTTTCAACAATTTCTTGACTCATAGTTGCAATATATATGTTTATGGGATATATACAAGACTTATGAAAGCGAAAGAATTACGGGTATACTTAGATAAATTTCTAGTGTCACCAGCCGCACAAAATGCCAGAGTCCAACTTGAAATGCCTAACGGAGAAAAACTTGATCTTGAAGTAATTCAGTTGTTGGAATCTCGAATGATTGGTGATAGAGACACCCACATTTTAAATTTAAAAGGTGTTAAACTTGGTGGTACATGGAAGATGCCAAAGATAATTGGCAAACTATAATCAGCTGAGGTTACCCACTTGAAACCAGAGGCTAAATTATACAGTGAACTTAAGAAGAAAGTTAGAAACATTTCATGGAATAGGTTGGAAAACCGTAGCTTATTGGGGACTCCCGATCTATTGGCTTATTCTCCTAACGAGCACTTTTTTACATTGGAGCTGAAGGTAACATCGGGTAACAAAATACGCTTTTCACCTCACCAGGTAGCCTTCCACGTGAAGCATACAAAAAATACTTTTATCCTCGTTGCTTGTGCCCCGGAAAGAGGGCTTGTGCGCTTGTACCCTGGTCATCAGATCCTAGAGCTTGTGAACTCTGGCTTGAAGCTTGAGCCTTTGGCTCAGGGATGGGAGGCTTGTCGCCTCCAGCTTGAGAGCTTGTGAGCTTGCGCATTTTTTCATTTAATTTTTTATAATAATTAGGATGTCGAAATTCGTGGGCCATGGTTAGTGTTTACCATAGGCCACGTTAGATGTCGATTTATCCCAGCAAGCCCGGCAGCTGCCGCACTCGTTGTTCTGTTCAGGGGCCGGGCAGGTTCGAGCTTCTGAGCTGGTAACAACTGAAGACGTCCACGGCCACGCCTTCGGTGATGGTCCGTCAATCTTAGACCCTGATAATCTTATAATTAAATTAGCAGGCACCTCTTCCGGATCCGCTGGCAGGTATCCTCGCTCCTGCGTTGGCAGCCAGTGCTTCGTGTCCGGTGTTAGCTCGCACACTTTAAAAATATTTTTTAAATGCTGCTCGCTTTGTATGTCGCCTGAGTCGTGCCATCTAAACCAGGGATGCCCTTTGATCAGGGTCACCATTGCATCAACCCACAGCGGTGACTCCAGGGCATCCAGTCGACGCCGCAGCGCCTGCTGTACATTACTAAAATTATAACGGCCTTTAAATGCATAACAGCCAAAACAGGGTGAGCCCTTAACCTTCCTGAGCTTGGACCCGGTTTGACATGCCCAGGCTGGCAGGTTATACGCTGGCCCTGGCATCTTCGACGGCTTCGACAGCCCGCCGGTAATTTCTCTTGCTTCTTTTTTTAACATAATATCCTCCTATAAAATCTTATAATATAAAGCTTGTAACCTGTCAAGCTTGGGAGCTTGAGGGCTTGAAGCTTGGCCCCTTACGGGAGGGCCCACCCCAGTGGGGTGCACTAGTCTCCCAGTGCACTTTTTACCAACCCACCGTTGGACGCCCGGTTCAGGGCCTCCAGGTATTCGGTTGT
>Ga0208899_1000400_pt1 | contig 32334 bp, 69 predicted proteins | sample VirMetDEL_Nov_24_FD_184518 | JGI IMG/M metagenome (GOLD analysis project Ga0208899, IMG submission 184518) | Aqueous microbial communities from the Delaware River and Bay under freshwater to marine salinity gradient to study organic matter... | ecosystem: Environmental > Aquatic > Marine >... | reverse complement strand
ATCTCTTTGTAAAAGGGAAGCCATGAGGCATTTGATGAGCTACTTTCTCGCGAGGGTAACTACATAAAAATGTGGATTTTTAAATACTGTAAAGGTAATCAAGCCCTAGGAGAAGAAATTTACTCTCAAACTATAGTTAAATGCTGGCAAAAAATTAAAACATTTAAAGGTGAGAGCAAATTTTCTACTTGGGCTAATTGTATAGCTCGAAGAAATTTTTTAGACGAATACAGAAAGTCTACTAAATACAAATTAATAAACTTAGATAAATGTAGCAACTTAACATCTACTGACGCGCAAGACTCTGATGACATTAAGTTTTTTGCGGAAACTCACCCCGAACATAGCGCGGTTGATGACTCCTCACCTTCCCTTAAAATCGAGACCTCAGAACTTTTCGATGAGTCTAAAGAATTAGTTCGTAAAGTTATGACTAAGTTAAATTATAACGACAGAAACATTTTGCACCTTTATCATTATGATAATTTAGAGTATAAGCAAATTTCTAAAATGTTAAAAATTCCTGTAGGCACAGTTATGTCTCGTTTGTTTTACGCTCGAAGGAGAGCTTCAAGAATTTTAAAATTATTTAAAAAATGAAAAATGCATAAGTCTTTGTACAATAAAAAGATTTTACTTTACACAGGTTATCAAAGCGCCCCTTGGAATCCTGATAGTTTCGCAAAAAGAGGGATGGGCGGTACAGAGACCGCGATTTATAATTTATCCCAACAATTAAGTAAGTTGGGATACAAGGTAATAGTTGGTGGAGATGTTATCGAGGGAGAGTACGACGGAGTTCTTTACGCGAAAAATAACACGCTACATAAGGAATTTAGCAAGGAACATTTTAGATGCATTATTGGCGCTAGCTATATACATTTTATAGAAGAGTTTTCTAAATTTAATTACGATAAATCTTTCTTATGTATCCACAACACTGAATCAACTGGCGGCTGGTGGTACGATTGGTGGACAAAGGGCGATCTTTCAGGGCGATCAATGGAGCTTCTATCATCCAGTAAACTTACATCAATCATTTGCCTCACTAATTGGCATAAAGAAAAATTTTGCCAATCTTTTCCGGAGTTATCTTCTAAGGTAAAAATTGTAGGCAACGGCTTTAATCCAGATTTAATACCCAAAGATTTAACTAAAGCGCCTCGAAGTTTTATATACTCCTCCCACCCAGAAAGAGGATTAAGGTTATTACTTTCCAAATGGCACTTGATAAAAGAAAAGAAGCCAGACGCCACCCTTAACGTTTGTACTCCTGAGTACGGAATTAAACAGTTTAAAGAGTTTGAAGTAGAATTTTCTAATTTACGCAGTCAGGGTGTTAATTTCATTGGTCAAATAAACCAAGCTTCTTTATACAATTTGATAGCCAAAAGTGATTATTGGCTTTATCCAACTAATTACGAAGAGACTTATTGCATTACAGCCTTAGAAATGCAAGCCATGAAAACTTCGGTAATAACTACTAATTTTTCTGCGCTAAAAGATACCGTTTCTAATCGAGGAGTCTTGATAGAGCCAGAACCAGATGAAGATATATTTTTCGCCCAATTTTTAAATAATTTTTTATATTTAAATCATTCTATTCCAGAAAAAAACAAGATAGTTGAAAGAGCATTTGAGTGGAGTAAGAGTCAAACTTGGTTTCATCGAGCGCAAACATGGAGCAACTTGATTGAATTTAATTAAGTTTACTAAATATTTCTGTAAAATAACAAGGAAATATTTCTATTTTTAGTGTATTTATCTTTATTATGCCACTACCAGAGCCTAAAAAAAATCAGAAAAAGAATGATTTTGTTAACGAATGCATGGACAACGCCGATATGCTGAAAGAATTTTCTGACGAAAAGCAACGGGCTGCTGTTTGTTACTCTCAGTTTGAAAAAGGCGCGAAAGCTTCCGTTTCCGGCGATATCTCTGGAGAAATTGTGGTAGACTTTACTCCTCTCATTGAAGCAAAAGAAATGACTCGCAAGTCCATCAATGACCTCCCTGATTCAGATTTTGCTTACATTGAACCCGGAGGTAAAAAAGTAGATGGAAAAACGGTTCCCCGCTCCCTTAGACACCTGCCCATCCACGACGCGGCTCATGTTCGCAATGCGCTAGCTAGACTCTCTCAAACTAAGATTTCGGCTGAAGCTAAATCAAAGGCGTTGGCAAAGATTAAATCGGCAGCTAAAAAATTTGGCATTAAAGTCGCAGAGTCTAAAGCAGAACACGGCGAAGATTTACAAGACCATTTTAAAGGTATGCGGCAAGAAATGCACCGCAAAATGAGCGAGCAAGATTCTTATGACGCTAAACACGAAACGTTAAAAGAGCTACGTAAGCATCACGAAGACGCCATTAAAAACATCGATAGCGAAATAGCTCAACTAAAGAAAGATAAATCTGAAGATACTCAAGATTTACAAAAAGAATCTTAGTCTTTAGCTTTACCTTCAATTTGGTGTCGGTAGATTACTCCATGCCACGAGTCACTCCTGTTGTCGCCTATGACCCAATATTCGTTTTGTCTTAATCTGGGAAATTTTATATTTTCTTTTTCGTATATAACCTTATTAGTTTTCCAATCTCTTAAAATAACCCCAGCGGGACCAACAAGCATTACTCTTATCTTAAGGTAACTGTATTCATCTTGATACAAAGTGCCATTTATATAAATGTCTCCATTTTTTATCTCTATTTCTTCTCCCGGTAGACCAATTATTCTTTTTACTAAAGTTTCACCAGTGCTTATATCGTAAATTACAATCACATCTCTGCGTTCTGGTTCGTTAATTTTGTAACTAGTTTTGTCTGCATATAAAGTTTCCCCCTCTTTATAGGTTCCCTCCATGCTGTCACCTTGTATTTTATATTTTTTATAACCTAGGTTGCTTATGCTTGCGAATACAATTAAAAGCAGTAGTAATCTAAAATATCTATTTTTAAAAAGTCCGTTCATGTAACTATATACACTAATTAATTAAGTTTTAGTGTATTTATTATAACCCTGCTTTCAGTGAAAACAGGGGTATTGTTATGATACATAACTTAAAGTATAAAAAACAAAGGGGGGGCAACATGAGGATGTTTCACGACTTACAAAGTAAGTTTTATTCATTCTTGAGTGATCCAGTTTTTTGCGACGGATTCATATTGTTGTTGTTTGCCTTATCACTGTGGCTACAATGGCTTGCTCCATTTGCAGCAGTAGGTTGGCTTGCTCTTTTTTTAGGAGCGAGAAGGATTATATCCTACTTTAAAAATAAAAAAAATAAATAAATATTTTTCGGGGCTTTAGCCCCGTTTTTAGTTTTTAAGTGTAATTATAAATAGAGCTTATGAAGCCTAATGCAACCAAAGTAGTTATAAACGGCTTAGAGATTCACGTCTTAAAAAGAAAAGTTAAAATTTTCGATGATGACGATACTGTTTCTGATGATGAAGCTATGCTGTTAGTTAAATATTTATATGATGAAGGATTTATAAATAATCATCATGTAACTTGTGAAGTTATAGTGGACGATGGAATCGACTAATATTAGCAAGATTGAAATATTTAAGTTTGATGATGTTTTCATAAACTCTCAAGGTCTTCATTTAAAAGATCAGTTTATTCCTTTTTCCGGCCCTTTCTATCCAGATAAGTTTTCTAAATTACAAGGCAACCACCCTAGAAATTGCATTCTAGAAAGTTCCGAGCGTTGTTTTGTTAAAAGAAACGATTCCGCATTTGAAAATGCTTTCGATTTCCCTTTTAATCAGCGCACATCCGCTTTGCCTATTTACGGTTTAGGATGCAGAGGTCTTGACTTTGATTGCTATGGATTGCTTTGGTGGACTATTCAACAGCTTAGAGGATTCAAAAACTTTGACGTTGATAATAAAATTTTACTTAGAACAGGTAAAACTTACGTTAATAATGTAGATTTTCATTTTAAAAGATTAGGCTTTGAGCAAACGCGACCTCTTAATTCTGACAAGTCTTATTATATCAAAAAGCTTTTTTACGCGGAGTCAAAAGTTCACCCGTGCCATTTTTCTAAAGAAGGAATTGAGTGGATAAAAGATAAATATGTTTGGGAAAATCCTGATATAGATTTAAATAAATCTACTAAAAGACTTTATCTTAGCAGAAATAAATATTGGAGGAGATTTACTCTAAACGAAGATGAGTTTATACCATTCTTAGAAGATAATAATTTCAAAATTTTAGATGGTACAGAAAGTCAAAATGAACAAATAGAACACTTTAGAAATGCGGAGATTATAATTGCTGCTTCAGGTTCTATGCTTAAAAATACTATTTTTTGCGATAAAAACCCACTCGTTATTGAGATTGCTGGAAAAGAATGGGACAAAAAATATGGAAGTTGGGAGTTTGAGGTTAATGCTCGTGATTTTGGTTTGAGTAATTATAAAAAGATTTTAGTTGAAGCTACTCCGGTTCACGACATTACTTTACCGATAGATGAAATTAAAAAAATTTTAAAACCTTTTATCTAATTCTTTTAAAGTTTTTATTTGCCCTAATATGTTTGTTGTATTTTCATAACATATCTTATTTACTTTAATAGTTTTTGCATAATTATATTCTCTATCTATTCTTATTCCCTCTTCCTTATCCTCTGGCACTACGAAATCGTCTACGTAATCAAACCAGCCTTTAGATTTTAAAAGGTGGTAATAATAATCTATTTTTTCTTTTTCACTTTCCACTAATACGTCCATTCCTAAATCTTTTTTAGAGACCATAGAAATAAAGCGAAAGTATAATCCCTCATCATAAGTCATATCACTAATTACGATCAAGTTCATATAAGTTATTACACTTTTTGTTAAGTCTTGACTTTTTTTTATAAATTTACTAGTATTTAAGCCGATGGAAGAAGATAGAAAAAAATGCTCCGAACTAATGGAAAAAGCTGATATTTTAATGAAATCAGTTGATCATTGGAATAAAAAAATGGACTCAGTAACTTCGGAATACGAAAAGCTTTCCTCAAAGGATTTTCATAGCTTAGAAGAGGTTAAAGAAATGGAATCCTTAGAAGAAGAAATAGATAGCTTATCCAGAAGATTAGACTTGGAGTATAATGCGATTTCAGAAATGGAAAATGAAATTGAGAAACAAATAGCTATTAATTCTAAAACAAAAGACTCAATAAAAAATAAGATGAACCCACCAAATAATAAAGGTGATAAATCCTAATTATAAAAAGGGTTTTTTAGAGCATCTTAATTGCAAAACTTATTGCAGATTAGGAGCTTCAAATATATCTGGCGTTGGCGTTTTTTCTATAATAAAAATCCCCAAGGGCGTCAACCCTTTTGAGTCTTTTCCTATAAAGGAAGAGTTTTTTCTAGATGTTACTGAAGAAGAACTTTCTTTGTTTCGAAAAGAAGTGCAAGAATACATCAAAAACTTCTTCGCTAAAGATGAAAGAGGTCTTTATCCGGTTAATGCGACAGGGTTAAATGATTTAAATATAACTCATTATGTTAATCATTCAGACTCACCAAATCTAGAAGTCGAACTCGAACCCATAAACGAACTTGCTTCTCAAAAATTTATTCCTTCTAACGGTTCTTTAAATACTTTTTTAACAAAAAGAGAGATTATGAAAGGAGAAGAATTAACTTGCGATTATAATTCTTTTTTTGGTGTAAATAATAATAAGGAACAATTTGACTTTTTATCCAAGAAAAATGAAACCAGTATTTCAGTTCACAAACACGAAAGGGGTAAAATATGACGTAATTTTCAGAAAACCCCATAAATCGAATGGCTACGCTGATGGTTTATGCGAAGACCCAGTAGAAGCTAAAGCTGATTATAATCCTAGAATATATATAAATCCATACTTAACTAAGAAAAGTGAGCTAAATACCTGTATTCATGAAATAGCTCATGCTTTTTTTTGGGATAAAAGCGAAACAGATGTAACAAGATACGCGGAAGTAGTAAGTAATTTTCTTTATCAAAACGGCTGGAGACTTCCTCAAAGAAAATTTCACGCGCCCCCTAGAAATAAAAAGAAAAAAAGTGAGTAAAACTTATCAAGAGTGGATAGCTTGGCGTGAAACATATTTCAAATTAAATGCTTTTTATAAATCAAATTCTGCAATGAATTCTGAAGAAAAACAAAAAATAAAAGATAACTGCAAATCTTTACTTAATGATATAATTTTAACTGCTGAAGAACAAGATGAGGCTCACAAAATAGCTGCCATAAAAGCCGGAAAAGGTTCTCAAGCAATAGGCGAAAGCTGGATGGTGTTTCACTTAAAAGTATTAAGAGATAATCTAGATGAAGTTCTATAAATATTCTAAAAAACTTTTAGAAGCTAAAGAAGTCTTTGAAGAAAATGTTTGCGATTCCACTGTTTCTTGGGAATCAGCTTTCAATAGTTATCATTATTACATAGATACTCTTAGGGCGGAATATTCTTCTTTAAAAAATTCCAACAAAGAACTTTATACTGCATACGAAATACACAGATGCTCTTCATTGTTAAGGGAAAAACATCTGAACCCCAAGGCTTTAGGCACTAGTTTTGCTCTGTGGAAAGATAATTACCGTTGGTAATTTTTTAAATATTTAAAAAATAATGACTAATGTTTTAAAAAAAACTAAAGCTTACCTAGTTGGCCATATGCAATATTCTGATGGCCAAGATTGGCGAGATTATGTAGAAAAACAATTCTCGCCCTTAGAAATAACTTGTTTCAATCCCTATAAGCATCCTTTTCTTAAAAACATCGACGAAGGCAAGAGCAAAAGAAAGGAAATGCTACAAAACGTAAGTGAAGGCAAATACGAAGAGGTGTCGGAATGGATGCGTGATGTTCGTAGTTATGATTTAAATTTAGTAGATAGATCGGACTTTATTATTGCTCATTTAATTCCCGATGTCGCAAGCTGGGGAAGCGCAGAAGAGTTAGTTACTGCGGTAAGGATGAAGAAGCCAATCTTTTTAAGTGTTGAAGGTGGCAAGAAAAAAACCCCTCTCTGGATTCTTGGTCAAATTCCACATCATTATATTTACGATTCCGTAGAAAATGTCGTAGATATGGTAAAAAAAATAAACTCTGGAGAAAAAGAAGTTGATAGTGATCGCTGGAGATTATTAAGAGAAGAATTACGTTAAAAAAGTATTGACTCAAAGTTATAACTGTATATAATAAGTCGCATAGCCAATGAAGTGCGACAAATGCAAAAAAGAAGTTGAACCCCGCAATGACGCGGTAAGAATAGCTGCAATCGCATGGAATGAGCCTGAGACTTTAATTTTCGCGGGAGCAAGATGTATAGAGTGTAGTCCAAGTAGAGCGCAACATATAGTTCATCCCGATTTTCCCCCCGTCTTTGATGACCGTTATCAGTTTGATAAACGTCAATGGACTGACTCTGATCATCCGGTATATCAAAAGAATGGCCCCGACTTTGTTAAAGAGTGCGAAGAACGCTACACTAAAGCGTGGGTGCAACTCCAAAATGAGTGCGACTTAGAAGAAGCTAAAGAAAAGGCTTTCAAGCGTAGCCCTAAATATCTAGAATACAAAAAAAGGATGGGAGAAAGAAATGAAAAGCGAAATGTATAAAGCATTAGAGTTAAAGTATCTAGCGCAAATGCAAGAAGCGTTTGCAACACTCGAAGTATATTTTAATAACCCCGTAGGCATCGGAGAGCATCCACAACTAATTGAAGAAATGGATAAGCAAATCGCTATCGCCGCAGAAGCCGAAGATAAATTAGATTATTTAAAAAAACATTTTTCCACCTATAAGTCTTAATGAACGTAATTGCCAAATATATCCCCAAGAAAAAGTCTATACAAATAAAAGGCTTTAAGGAGGGGTACGCTAGAAATAAAAAGCAAAGACTAAAAAAGAGTCACGCTTTTAGCATGACTTTCGAGAGAGTTGAAAATGCTGGGTGGCTTAAAGGAGCGGTTGATTTAAATGAAGTTAAAAGCTTGGAAGAAAAAAAATCCCCAAGACCAAAGTGGAAACAACAAGTGTACGTAGATAATTGCAAGGAAAATGGGTTTAGATTCTTTGACGCAAAAACTAAAAAGGTACTACCCAAGCAATATCATTTAAAACTTTTCCTAGAAGGAAATAAAATTTTTGTTCTTTAAAATAATTTGCTTGCATCTTGGGATGCAAAATAAGAATAGATAGTATCCCAATAAAGGGAAATTATTAAAAAATAATAAGCTGGACAAGCTTGGTTGCGTGCGTGCAAACTATCTATTTAGCCGAAGAGATGCAAGCTATAAAATTTTGTTGCTCGACGGAGCGACAAAGGGTATGACGGAATAAACTGCTGTCGCGGCAGTTAACGTGCAATGCTCATTGGCAGGACTTACCAAGTCTGGGGGCCGATGAGGGTTGGCTCAAAGTAGGGTTTTGACTTGAAAACTCAAGCTGTGACCCCAAAACGATGGAGGTAAATGAGAATCCTCCTACCCATTAATTTCATTATGCAAGAAAGCGTTAAATACTTCACCAAAGAAGAAAGATTTTATATTTTAGTAGATTATCCTCACGAAGGAGCTTCTATTTCTACGGTAAACTCTGTTCAAGATTATATTAACGTAGACCTTGACGAAAAGACGGGAGCTTTATATTTAATAGAAATTTATAAAGTTTCTGACATACTAGAGGCCAGTTTTTCTCATGAAAAAATAAAATACAACGAAGATGAAGATTGCCTTTCGGTTTCGTTAAGTCCCAACGACGATCCAAATGGCCCGTGTGATTTAGTTTTTAGAACAGAAGGCGAGCTTTTAATTTCTTTAAATAGAAGTGAAGTGGGAAATCTCACTGGATTTGAAATAGTAGGTTTTCAATTTGCTATTAATCATGAAGACTTTGCTGTATGAGTGTATAAATAAGAGTGAAATATCTTGTATTGGTTGTATACTTTTTCTTGGGCTTAGGAATACTGGGGTGGGAAATCATTAAAAAATTAATAAATAAAATAAAAAAATGAATCGCAGAAATTTTATTAAAACTGTTCCGGCCCTTGCCGCCGCTCCTCTTCTCTTGGGAAATACAACACAGCGAGAAAACAATCTCACCTTTGAACCTAATTATTTTGTTAATTGTTATATCCAAAATCAAAAATATTGGCCTTTAGAAGAATATAATGGCGGTGATTTTAAGAAGGGTAAATTATATTTCGGTACTTTTCAAGGGGCTGTAGATTTTATACGCAGCCACAGTCTTGTAACTCCATTTTACGATGAAGCTTTGTACGAAGTTTTTCACGAAACTTCTAGAGACCCAATGATTGCTCCGAAGCAAATATTTACATACTGGGTAAAATTAAAAGAGGGCGATACGCCAGAGACTATTACATGGATTCGTCCAGAGTATATTGACCACACAGCAGATGGAGCATTGATAGAACATGGAAACACAACAACAAATAAATTGTAAAATTGGAACAGCGTCAGTAACCGCAGCTTTAATCGGCGCATTGGGCTTTTGGTTCGCAGTTGCTTTTGGAAGGCCAGATAATGCCTTTGTAGCAATATTCGTATTGCTTCTGGCTTTTGGTGGGTCATTCACTGCTCCATTGATAGGTATTGCGTCTTATATCTTTGGGAACAAAGATCACTCAAGGAGACACGCTACTTTTGGCATTTTAATTGGTGGCTTGTTTGCCGCTCTACTACTTTTACCATTGTTAGCGTAAGGAAAATATTATGGAAAATACTAACATTACTCAACAAAAACCAACTGAACACAGTACCATTGGTATTGCGTCTTTGGTTGGAACTTTAATATCAGCATTAATAGCTTTTTATGGTTTTTTTAAGGCTGCATCACTTGGCTTCCACGCAGCACAAGCCGCACAAACAACTGGAATCGAACCTCAGATTGATGAAGCAACTACCATGAAGTTTGGTATGATTATGCTTGTTGGTGGCTTTGGAGCGTTTGTGAGTGCTGTAGTTGCTGCAATTTCCGTTATTAAAGACAAGGGTGTAAAAAAGATAAGCACAGCAATAGCTACTTTAGTTATTTCTGGATTAGGAATTCTTGGGCTTATTTTAATTATGATATTAGGAGCTTTAGCTGGTTAAAATGAAAAACTATACAATACAAGAAAGATTCTTTATTTTCCTTGGCTTGATTTGCTTTGGAACGTGGTTCACAGGTTACTACTACCATTATAAATGGGACAACGACATACAGCACTCAATATACAAGAGTGAAGAGATAGCGCAAAAACACATAGTTCACTCCATGACTAAAAGCATGGCGATAGAACACTGGAAAGCTATGTATCTTGGACAAAAGCATTTTTCTGCAATGCTTGAAAAACAAGTTGATGTAATAAATGATTACTGGAGTAAAGAAAACTTAAAATTAAAAGATGAACTTTTTGATTTAAAAAATACAGACAAAAAATAATGAAAAAAAGCGGCGGTCAAATCTGGAGAGAGGGACAGACCAAAGTTAAAAGCGCTATGAGTAATAAGGGATACACAGGAGTCACTGGAGAAGCCGGAGTTAGTTGTAGAGCTAAAGTAGTTGAAAAAGAGTGGGGCAGAGAAATTTGGATGGCTAATAATCAAGAAGAAGATTATTGCGGCAAAATTTTACAAATAAATCAAGGCTATAATACCTCTCTTCATTTTCATTTAGAGAAACATGAGACTTTTTACATTACCAAAGGTCAGCTTCAAGTAGATACAATTTGTACTCTTGATGGAGTAAAGATGACTCGTATTTTAAACCAAGGAGATACTTTGTCCATAGAAAGAGGGCAACCTCATCAACTAATAGCCTACGACGGAGATGTCGAATTCATAGAAATAAGCACCTTTCACAGGGATGCAGACAGCTTGAGGATTAGCAAATGAAAAAAAGTCAAAAGAAAAAAATCCTTAAAGCTAAACTTTTAAATTACATAACAAGCTTTGCGGAAGATTTAAATAAGGTTCACCCAGAGACAAAGGCGAACTTTAAAATGGAAGAGGAAGAGTATTTAATTGAAGATTATCTTTATACCTTTGTGGAGGATATTAGTGACATTAAAAAAGCTTACGATGTGAATGATAATGGCGAAACTCTCGAAAGACTCTGGAATGGGAGTTATAATTACGGAATAGAGGAAGATTAAAATGATTTACGTTCTTTATGGACAACCCGCTTCCGGTAAAACTTCTTTAGGAAAACTATTAGCCGAGCATCTTCAAACCCCGTTTGTTATTGACGGAGACGAGTTTCGGGAGATGTTTACAAATAAGAATTACAGCAGAAAAGGTAGAGAAGAAAATATCAAAAACGCTAATGCTGTAGCTACTTACCTTAATAAAAAAGGAGAAAGAAAGGAGTGGTCGGCAATTTATTATAAAAATGAAGATGGTAATTTTATCGAAGGACGCCCAGTTAAGAAAGGTACTGATGTAGTCATGTGCCTTGTTAATCCTTACGAACATTTAAGACACGAGCTTGCAAACAATAATCAAGATCAAGTTTTAGAAGTGTTTTTACAATCTAGTAGAGATTTAAGAAAAGAATATCATGTAGAAGATTTTGAAATAGGTGATCCAAAGCACGTCCTCCGTACTGATATGTCTATTGAGGAGTCGTGGAAAAATTTAAAAGAAGTTTTAAACTTACAATGCTAAAATTACCTAATGTAACTTTAATATGCGTAGAAGATACATCTGAAAAAGATGTTTTTATGGCTTCTCAAATAATTAAAGGAATTAAAAATCATATTGAGTTTCATGATGTAAAACTATTATCTTCTGAAATTAAACATGGCGTTACTCATAAAATTAGACCAATAAATAGCACTGATAACTATAGCTTTTTTATTTTAAATGATTTAATAGATTATATTGATAGTGAATTTGTGATGATAATGCAAACTGACGGCTATCCATTAAATCCAAGCTGTTGGAGTGATAAATTTTTAGAATATGATTATATAGGTGCGCCTTGGAGTCGCGTAATTTCTCGTAACGAACAATATTCTGTACCAATGAAGCCAAGCCCTGAACTCGTGGATTTACATTTAAACGCCTCAGTCGGCAATGGCGGTTTGAGTATAAGGTCAAAAAAACTCATAGAAAGAGTTACTAATTATAACTATGACCTATCGCCTATTTACTGGGATAAAATCAACATTACAGGAGCGGCTACAGAAGACGAATATATATGCAAGTATAAAAGACCAGAGCTAGAAGCGGAAGGATTTACCTTTGCTCCCGTTGAACTTGCTCAATTTTTTAGTATCGAAAATGATGTTTGGGCAGGGCAATTCGGCTTTCACGGCAAAGAAACTATTAAGCTAAATAAAAGAATTGGACATTTTAATTTTGACTATCACGCCTACGAGAAGGAAGTTAAAGTAGATGAGAACCTTTTTATTTAAAATTTTATTTAAATTAACTTGGTGGATAGCTCCAGATAAACGCAGGGTAAATGCGCTATTCGCAATGTACACAGAGATGGTTGAACGCGAGGATGAAGCGGAAAGATGCAGAAAAAGGCAGGAATTTTTAGACAAGCACGTTCAACAACGCACTGAAACCTACGAACATCTTACCTGCCGGAAGCAGCGAGACTTTTATACTAAGTTTATGCCCCCTCGTATATCTGATAAAGATCAGCCCAGAAGTCATTATTCAGACTATGAAGAAGCTAAAAAGTATCACGAAGGAGAAAATGTTTCTTAATTAACTTATAGTGAGTGTATATCATAATATGATATTACCACATGACGGAGATAGAGGAAATATACCACCAGACGGTAAACTTTTTGCAGTATTTGTGGCTATAGTTATTGGAGCCATAATAAGATATTTAACTTTATGAACGAAAAATCTAAAATAGCCTTTGAAAAATACAGAGAGCAAACAAGATGGAAAGAAGAAGAGTTTAATATCCTAAAAAAACATTATAAAAAATACTCTGATCAAGAAATAAGCGAGAGGTTTTTAAAAAATAAACGCTCTCGTCGCCAAGTTCAAGCCATGAGGTGCAAGCTCCGTTTGCTAAAAACAATGCAGCCTCATCAAATTTGGACTCCTCACGAAATAGAAATTCTAAAAAATAATTATAAAAAATATAATCAAAGAGAATTAAAAGAGAAGTTTTTTCCAGATAAAACAATAGAGCAAGTTAGATCAGCTAAGATGTCTCGAAACCTTCATCGTGACCCCGTATGGAGTCCTGAAGAAATAGAGCTTCTTTTTAAATATGGCCCCACAATGAGTCGGCGCGAACTTCAGAGAGTACACCTCCCCAACAAAACGGTTGACCAAATTTCTTGGACTAAAAAATATTACGGAGTAAAAGCTTATCAAGTTCATCGTAAAAAATGAAAAAATATTGGGATCATAGCACCAAGCCTTCCACTTATGTAGTTTGCGTACCCGATGAAGAACCTTTTAGAGGCTCTTATCAAGATGGTATGCTATATGTAAAATCTTTAAATGCTTCCGGCATGATAAGCTTTAAAGATGATTATATGCCGAGTACAGTAAAGATAAAAAAAACTGCTTACCGAGCCTTAATGGTCGAAAAGCAGTTGAGGAGAGAAATAATAAAACTTAAAAAGCAAATTTCTACTTCTTAATCTTTACGGCTATAGTAATTACGCCTAGTGCAATAATTATTTTACTGATAGTGTCGATAACGGCCATTGTAATTGCGAGTTCATTCATATAATATATTACACTTAAAAAAGTTAGTTTTTTAAAAAATGAATAATTGGAAAGATTTAGCTCCTGACATATGTAGGCAAAGGATAGTAATCGAAGGTACTCTTCATAACCCCTTCAAACCGGAAGAGATGGACAGATATTGCCGTGAGATGACGCAGGTTCTTAAAATGACCGAAGCAACTGCTCCATTTTGCAATTATGATCCCGATTATGGTTGGTGCGCTTATGTTCACTGGAAAGAAAGCGGTATGCACATCTATGCGTGGGACGACAGAAAACCTCCATTTTTTTCTGTAGACGTTTATACTTGTAGAGCTTTTGATCCTCAAACACCTATAAACTATACAAAAGAATTTTTTGGTGATAATTTAATTGATATAACTTGGAGAGAATAAATGAGTCAGTTAAACGCAAATATACCTTACCAACACTGTTTTATAAGAAATAAGTATATATTTCCCGAAGATGATGGTGGACTAACTGAGGGATATATTTTTGGGTGCAAGTCAATGCTGAATAGACCAATGCACTTTCATTTTCAGACCCATTTTGGTGCTGTTATTTGGATGCAGCCCATTTCAGCTTTTTGCTGGAAAAAAGATTTTGATAAACTTTCCAACGACGAACAAAGGCGTCTGTCTTTATTGCAAACTTGGGATTGTCAGTCAAATAATATATCCGTTACGACCTTTGCTTTTTTGCAAAACAAACGAGTAGATGTTCATTGTCGTGATAAAAAATGGAGAAGTGGTAAATATTTAACTACTATAGATGACTACGAAGGAGATTTAAACGAATTAAATGTCGGCTATGGTAACGATCCAGATAGCAAATGCTATCAACTTATAGCGTTGGACGATGGCAACTTTTGCATCCCCCCAAATAACTTATTGAGGTGGCATAATCCGGACTTTATTGTTCCTTACGATAAAGATAATGTTCCTAGATTAAAAATTTTTGACGATGAATTAACTTCTGAAGATATAGATAGAAGTTACGGAAATAAGCCTTATTATTTTTATAACTCTGATGATGAAGCATGATTAAAGATATTCTATCGGCAATTCTTATTGTTGCTCTAGTCGTCATTGGCATCGCCGTCTTAATACCAGCCTTACCCGTTATACTTTCTATTGTTTATTTAGGAGGAAGGATGATCTGGTGTCTTTTAACTGGCGAACCTTTTTGGGGTGAATATGGCCCTTTTTGGTAAAATGAAAATTTTAATATTATTATTCTTAATGTTTTCTTTAAACGGTTTTTGTTCCACCAGACAAGCTGTAATTAAAAATTTAAATAATACTATAATTCCAGAAATAACTTTAGATGACTTCACCATTGAAGAGTTAATGAAGATTCTTCACGATAAGTCTGGGGGAAAAATAAATTTTTTATACCTAAAAAAGCCTGTTGCAAAAGTTCCGGTTCCCCCTCTCACAAACAATATCCCAGCGGGTTTTGATCCACTCACAGGATTACCTATAGCACCCCCACTCATACCACTTCCCCCTCAAAATATTGAGCCAGAACTACCTAGAGTAAAAACTGTTCAAGTTTCTTTAAAAAATGTAACCCTTCAACAATTATTAGATATAACAGTAATTTGCTTTGATCAACCCATGAAGTATGTAATTATGGATTTCGGTATAGTATTTATGCACTTAAAAGAAGGAGAGAAGCAATTATTTCAGCGAAAATATAAAATAAATAGAAATATTTTTACAAAATAAAGTGTATATTTAAGTGTCATGGAGATAGATTTTACGAAGCAGATTTTGGAGGCAAAGGAGAAAAAGACCTTAAATAAGCCTTTTCGTACTCCCAAGGGGCCAAAAAAGTTTTCTGTTTATGTTAAAAACGAAAAAGGTAACGTTGTAAAAGTTAACTTTGGCGACCCAAATATGGAGATCAAGCGAGACGATCCCAATCGCAGAAAGAACTTCAGAGCTAGGCATAATTGCGACAATCCCGGCCCTAAAACAAAAGCTCGTTATTGGTCGTGCCGTCAGTGGCGCGGAGGCAAAAAAGTAGAAGCTTCAGAGTGGGACGGAGAAACTTTTGTAGATCATGACGAACTTTTAATAATAAACCCTTTACTAGCTTCCGTCACCGAGGAAATAACCGAAGATGAAAAGGATGGTTGCTCAGGAGAGTGTGGCGATTGTGGCTGTTCAGACAAAGAGAGCGAAGCTGCGTTAACTGATAAGCAAAAAAAATTACCTCCCGCCTTACAGAAAGCTATTCTCAAAAAGAAGGGCAAGAAAGCCGACAGCGAAGATAAAGACGCAGAAAGCGAAGAGGACAAAGAGGACAAAGAGGACAAAGAGGAATCTCCCAAAAAAGGCTTGTCAGACAAGCAAAAAAAATTGCCCCCTGCTTTACAAAAAGCTATTCTCAAAAAGAAGTCTAAAGCAGACGTAGAGGATCATGAAGGCACTATGGCAGAAATACAATTAAAGAAAATTGCCAAAAAAGCAGCTATTCTAGCCATGATGATGGAAAGAATGCCGGAAGACATTAATCTCATGGCTTGGGTTCAAGATAAAATTTCTAAGTCTGAACACATGATGGATGCGGCGTATGATTACATGATGAACAAATATTCAAACGCTTCTGATTTACACAACAAGGAGCAGTACGCAAGTTTATGGGAAAATATCCAAAAGAAGAGAGAAAGAATTAAAAGAGGTTCTGGTGAGAAAATGAGAAAAAAAGGCGACAAGGGTGCGCCAACTCCAGAGCAAATGAGAAAAGCAAAGTGATAAAAATAACCTTAGAAACCGGATACGACTCTAGCCACGAAAAACGCACCCCTCAAGGCGTTTTTAGAGGAAAAGCCATATACGAACAAGTTGAATTAACTGAAGATCAGGCTCAAAAACTTCTTCAAGGATTTTTAAATAGATTAGACACGGGAAGCGCAAGGCAATTTATTAAAAAATATAAGAAATAACATTGACCAAATAACATAATTTTACTACATTTGATCAATGTACAAGGGTAAGATAAAAACCCACTGTGGAAATGAATTTACAGTTTTCTTCTTGAAAGATGGTGACTCTAATTGTTCAGTCCAATCACACTCCTTAGACCAAATCTCTCCTCAGATCGAGTGTAATTTAAATAATTTAAATTGGATAGATGTAAATGAAAACTCTGCGGGTGCAGGTTATACCTTCTCTTATTCCACGCCCAACATCAATCCTAAAAACAATTAGCTATGCGCCAAATAATTGTAAAGTCTCCCTTGTCTACGGGAATGTATAAAAAAGTTTTTGAGGTAGATGATTCTGACTATGATAAAGTTTCCGATGTGGCAATGGAGGCGATGACAAGAGCTACCGAAGAAGTAGTAAATAATTGTAAAGCGCGATCCGGTCACGACAACACTTCATCAAAAACTTTTATTAAACACTTTTTTTCTTCTTTTGGCCCTATTATTTGGGCGCATGAAAAGGGCAAAGAAGATGATTTAGATTTACATTTTACTACCTTAACGCAATTATCATTAAGGAACGCAGGATACGGAAACCTTTCTCTTTTTGTAGAGAAATGCACCGCCAAACGCGATAAAGAATCTTTAGACGAGATGGATGAGTCAGATTTTTACGAAGATGATGATGGTATGGACGAGGATTTACTTTAAATGGAAGATCAAATAACTGAAATAAACAGTAAGTTAACTTCAATAAAATGGGGCATAATCTCTATTTGCCTTTTCTTATTTGCTTCTTTATATAAAAAAAAATAATATTTTAGTGTTTTATTACGTTTTTAACTGTAAATTACTATGAATGTTTTGTGCAGAAGTAATAAATCCAGATAATCGCAAAAGAAGGATCAAGTGTTCTTCTTGTGGCATTTCTTATACTGCTAGTGATTATAAAATTTTGTACGAAAACAAGAAAATAGTTTATTTTAAATATAAAAATAAAATTTACTGTCACGAATGTTTGTATAAAATATTAAATGATTACGCCCAAGGAAAGAAAATGACTTTCATGATTAAAATGGATGGTTATGAATTTAAATGTAAATTAGAACCAGACAAGTCATTCGATGAAGGCGAATCTCCTTTTACAGATTTATTCTAAAAATAATTGACATTTTTCTATAATATATATAATATTGCTGCTTCATGAATGAAGCTACTCCGCCCCCGCCGCAAGCTACTCTTGACTCATACTTTACTAATCTATCGGAGCATCCCCTTCTTTCTAAAAAAGAAGAGCAAGAGATTGGACGCAAAATAAGAGCGTGGAAAGACTTTCCAAAAGCAGGTCAGCAGACTCGAAAAAATGGTCGAGCAGCACTAAAAACTCTTGTGGAATGCAATTTAAGATTAGTAATTAAGATTGCTAAAGATTACAGAAATTTAGGTTTAGATTTTGCCGACCTTGTATGCGAAGGAAATTTTGGGCTTATCAAAGCGGCTGAAAGATTTGATCCGTCTCATGGCACTCGTTTCTCTACTTATTGCTCTTATTGGATAAAACAGGCAATAAGAAGAGGGCTTTCAAATAAAAGCCGCACAATTAGACTTCCGGTTGGATTAATAGATCAACAGAAAAAAGTACGCAACTTTATTAACGACTTCACAGAGAAGAATACAAGACCACCTAGCTCCTCTGAAATATGTGAGCATTTTAATTTATGTCGAATTAAGCTGTCTATCCTTTTGGATGCTGACAAGTCAACGCTTTCACTCGATTCTCCCCCACCGTCTAGTGAGGAATCAAATAGCACACTTTCTGACACTATACCGGACGTACTTGTTAAAACTCCAGATTCTTTAGCGTCCATAAGTAGCGACAATAATATCCTAGAGTTGTGTTTGAAAAAACTAAACCGCAGAGAAAGAGCTATAATTGAGTATAGATTTGGATTAAAAAATAAAAACTATGAAACGTTAGAGAAAATAGGAATAAGATTTAGAGTTACCAGAGAAAGAATAAGACAAATAGAGGAAGCTGCACTGAGAAAGTTAAGGTTTTGGATTAAAAAATATAAAATGAAATAGTTTAAATGCAAACGAAAAAGTGCCAAATATCAGAGGATGACTATATAAGATTTTGGAAGAAGAAGATTATTAAATTTGACTCTCTTCCAGAAAAAGTAAAAGCTAAAATATTAAAAAATAAAATAAATAAAAACCTAAAAGATGATTGAATCAAAAGTAGAAAAGGGCAACGTTGAAGGCGCGTTGCGTAGATTTAAAAAACAAGTTTTACGTTCTGGCATTATACAAGAATGTAGAGATAGAAGTCGCTATGAAAAGCCCAGTAGAAAGAAATACGAAAAGAATCGTAAGTCTCTTTTTATCTCGCGTTTAAGGGAAAAACAAAACAATTATTAAAAAATTAAAAAAGTCCTTGACCTAAACTTATTAAAGTATTAAGCTATGCTCAACAGTAAGACAACAACCTACCATGACGTTCTTAGTAATAGCATTAATACTCGGCTCCTCTCCATTCTGGTTTGGCGAGTGGGGCATCTAATCAATCCAAAAACAACCTACCATGATACAACAACCTACAAACACAAAAAGCGTTACGACTTCAGGAATTGAGAACTCCGTTACTTTTGGAATTAAATCTGACGGACTTCCTCATCTTTTTAATGTTCTCCGAAACCAACTTTATTCTGATAAAGAACTCGCTATCATTCGCGAGTATTCTACAAACGCGGCAGACGCTCATGTAGAAGCGGGTATTGCTGATACCCCTATTGAAATTACTCTTCCCACTAAGCTTTCTCCTACTTTTAAAATTAGAGATTTTGGTCTTGCTCTTAATGATAGTGAGATTCAAGATGTTTATGCTTTTTATGGCGAGTCCACCAAGCGTCAATCCAATGCGGTTACAGGACAATTAGGTCTTGGATCAAAAAGCGCATTTGCTTATGGTGATAATTTTGTTATTCATTCTTACATTGATGGCGTAAAACACATTCATAACGCTTATCTTGATCCCTCTGGACTCGGTAAGATTAGCAAGTTGGGAACAGAAAATACCGACGAAAAGAATGGTTTAGAAATTGTTATCGCTATTAAAAGTGATGATATTGATTCTTTCAAAGAAACCGCGATGGATTTTTACCGCTGGTTTAATCCTCGCCCAATTATTCACGGTGGAAGCAAGATCGAGGATGCAGACGTATTGTACGAAGGAGATGGATGGAGCTATCTTGGCACTCAAAACCACAGTGCAATGGCAGTTATGGGTAACATCGCTTACCCTGTTGATCGCCACTCTCTAAATTTCACTGAGGACGATGGCGATATTGATGACATTCTTACTCGCAATCTTGTTCTTAATTTTGAGATTGGAGATTTAGAAATTGCTGCTTCTCGCGAAAAGCTTCAATACACCGACTACACTAAGAAGAATATTAAAAAGAAGCTCAAGGTAGCCTTGGCAGAGATTATGGCAAGCATTACGAGTAGCTTTGCTGGTTGCGATACTCTTTTTGACGCGAAATGCCTCTATGGCGCGACTTTCGACTACTCCAGCAATCTTTACGACTTGCACCGCGTTATAGGCAAGAACCTCAAGTGGAAAGGCCAACTTGTTGAGTGCAATACTTTTCACGCTCACGGCAAAAAGGTAAGCATAAGTCAATTCACTAAAGGACGCACCGGAAAGTATCGCCCCACAGACAAGCACTCTATTAGTTGTGATCGTGATACCGTTATCGTTGAAAACGATATGCTCCGTCCTAACGGCACTCTTGGTCGCGTTTTACCTATGCTTCTCAAAGAGAACAAGAAGGTTTACATGATCCGCTTCAAAGACAACGAAGCGCGTAAAGAATATGTAAAAGAAACCGGATTTGACGCTAAAGTCGTTAAATTGTCTGAGCTTCCAAAGAACAAGCTTACTGACTTTTCTGAGTGGGGCTACGGACGCGCCAGCTACGTTGGAGGTTCCGGTACTAGCAACCCTAAGTCCAACAAAAAGCTTTTCAAGTTTGTTAGTTGGGATGAACCCAATTACATTTTGGGAGACAGGAATCAATCTCAACACTGGGAAATTTGCGAAGAGTTACCCTCTGAAGGTATTTACGTTGAATTGGATGCTTACAAGTCTAAAATTTTATATGAAGGAGATGTCTCTCTACATAAAGCAAACGTAATTGTTCAATTTATTAAAAAATTAAAAGTTCTCGATGACACTTTAGACGTAGATGTTTACGGAGTAAAGGCTACTCAAACCAAAAAAGTTGAGTCTCTTAGAAATGACCCTAATTGGACTGACTTATATACTTGGGCAAAGAATAAAGCTTTGGAGTTGATCGAAGCCAAAAACCTATCTCAAATGGTCGTAGACCGTGCCGAAGTTAAGAGTCTTGAGTATGCTTTTGATATTGACCGTCATGATTCTGATTTTGAAACTTTGTCTGCGAATATCATCAAAGAAGATTCATTGGCTAAACAATTTGTTGACGCTCAAATCTTGATGTATCACAAAGACGATGCTCAAATTATTGACGAGGCTCATGACATTGCTAGAACCTTTAATCTAACTTTAGCTGAAGATGCTCCTCCTACTCACGATTTGTCCAAAATGTTGGAGAAATTTAACAAAAAATACTCCATGTTAAAACACGTTGATGGTTGGAGATTTAAGTATAATTTCAAGCCCGATCAAGAGGCTTTTAAAGATACCATTAATTACATAAATGTGGTTGATTTAGCCGATATTTCTCGTAAAAGGTAGGTTTTTACGAGTCAAGGGGGGCGCGGTTCAAGTAGGTTGTTTCCGCGTCTCCCTTTTAAAAAATTACCCATCTCAAGATAGCAAAAAAAACCAAGAAAAAGATTGACTCAAAATTATAAATTCTGTATTGTCTTAAACATAATAACGAAAGCGAACTAAACATGACTCCATTTATCCTAACCGAATCTTCTCTCACCGTAGTAATCAACGGCAAAGCTCAAACTATGAACAAGGATCACGTTAATTGGGATCATGCCGTAGCCGCTGTTAAAGCGGAAGAGTTCGATAAGCTAGAAGATTTATTTGATATTGGCAAGGCAGTTCCTAGTTATAGTGATGGCAAAGTTACCGTTGATCACGGCGTTGTTTATTACGATGGAGAAGAAATTCATAATCATGTGGTAGACCGTCTTTTGGATTTTATGCGCGAAGGACTTCCTTATGGCCCACTCGTTCGTTTTCTCGACAAACTAATGGAGAACCCCTCTCGTCGCGCCATCAATGAGCTTTACACTTTCTTGGAACACAAGAATATGCCATTGACTCCCGATGGCAATTTTCTCGCCTACAAGAGCGTAGATGACAATTTTAAGGATTGGCACACAGGCAAATTTTCTAATAACGTTGGTGACGTTCAAGAGATGCGCCGTTCAGGCGTTTGTGATGACGCTGATCAAGGTTGTTCTGCTGGCTTTCACGCTGGCAGTTTGGAGTACGCTCGCGGTTTCGGTAACGGTGGAAATCTAATGATTGTGGAAATTAATCCTGCTGACGTTGTTTCCGTACCAAAAGATTGCGACTGTCAAAAACTCCGTACAGCAAAATACAAAGTTGTCGGTCATTTTGAGAAGAAATTAGAAGAACCTCTCGTTGATGACTACTTTGACTCTGAGGATTACGACGAAGATTCTTATGATGCTGGGTATCAAGCTGCCTTAAACGAAAATGGACTCGGCTAAAATTTAATTTATTAATAATTTAATTAAACAAACCCATGACTAACCCAACTAATATTACTAAAAAGTATATCAAAGAGGCTCTTGGCCTCGACCTGAACACGGACTGTCAAACGCGCCGTCAAGAATATTTAAAGTCTAACGAAGCTCTTCCCGCTCACCCCTTCATGGATGACGCTCCCAAGTTGACTGAAGCAGCCTCACTTTCAAAAGACACTCTTCTTAATATTTTATCTTATTATAATCCCGAAAATAGACCTATTAAATTAGGTAAAGCTGTTAATCTGCTTAAAGATATGCTTTCCGGTAATTGGATGAGTACGGGCGACACAGTTAAGTTTGGCAACAAGAAAAACGGTTATGCTTTGGTCGATGCTCAACATCGTATCCTTGCGTTACTTCTAGCTAAACATCTTAGTGATGATGATAGTTTTGATGTTAATTTTGATGTAGCTTCCGGTAGAGAGCCAGAGATTAAAGTTAAAATAGATCGGCAACAAATTCGCTCGCAAAAAGATCATCTAATGATGAACTACCCTCATATTGTACCTAACGCTACTTCAGCCAGAATTGCTAGTGATGTTGCCAAGCGAATCCTCAAGCACTATCTAAAGCCCGAAGGCCAAATGGTAGTGTGTGCATCTTCTGATCCTACTGACGAAGAAGTAGAATCTTTTCTCGTAGAAAATAAAGAAGCAGTTTACACCGTCTTGAGTTATCTCACTATTGCTAAGAGTGATTACCCCTGCTCGGCTGAGAATCTCAAAAAATTAAGAAAAACCGCTGTTGTAAACGCTCTCGTTCGTTTCGCTATGACCAATGTAAAATCTTGCGAAGATTTTCTAAAGGTTTTCGTTTCAGGTCAAGCAACAAATGATGCAGACTATACAGTATTAAAACTTAGAGATTACGTTCTTAACAGCAACGCTCAATCATCAGCTAGAGGTAAAAAAGGAACCGGATACGATGATTTATATGCTAAAACAATTTACTCTTGCATTAATTGGTTTGTGGGAGTAAAGATTAAAAAACTTGTTAAACAAAAGAATTGGGAATCATACGATTACACTCGCCTTGCGTCTGCCAACGCTAACTAGGGCAACCCAACCAAAAGGCGTAGGGGTTCCCCTTTCACCCCTACGTCTTTTTTTAATTGAGTTTTTTTAATTTTATTATAAATATATCTTCATGAGAAAAGTTTCAGGCGTTTACATACCTAAACCTCCACGCGGAGCAGATCATTTTTTACTTGATGTTGTTGACTCTTCTTGTTGCCCTAATCAAAAAAGAAAAGCCTTAGTAAAAATACAGGATATTGACGTACTAAAAGGTACTAAAGGCACATTAAAGTTTGTAAAAGCATCTAAAGGAAAAGTTCTTACAGAATTCAAACCCAATTATACTTGGAATGGTAATTATATTGAGGAGCTAGAAGAAGAAATCAAATTAAAAGAAAGTGAAAATTAAATTTCTTAAAAGATTAAAAAGCCCCGTTTTTTACGGGGCATTTTTTTTCATTTTATCCTTTACAAAACTTTATAAAGTATATATAGTATTAAAACAATGAGCGGCGAACAAATTAAAATTTATATCAAAGTTCAATATGGGACAGTCTTGGAAGTGCGGAGTGACCGCACTCCCGAAAACTTAAACATAGAAGTTTGCGACCTTGATGTAAATGATCATGAAATTATTAAGGCCACAACAAAGAAGTGGGACTTAGAAACCAACCAACTATACAAAGCTTATAGTTACGATAAAAACCAAGCCAAGAAAGATTATTAGAATGAAAAAATATAAAATACCTTGTGCATGGGAAATGTACGGCGTGATGGAGGTCGAGGCTGACTCGCTCGACGCTGCCATCGAAACCGCTCGCCTTCACGGCGAGCTACCAACCAACGCAGATTATGTTGATAGTTCTTTTGAAGTAGATATGGAAGTGGTGGAAAATTACAACCACGAAGATTGTTTCTAAATGAAAATAACACCTATTAATCCATCCGCACCAATTCAAGATGTTCTCGATGATCGTCACCAACGCGAAATGCAACTTATCAACAAAGTAAAAGATGTTTTAGAAATGTATAAAGACTCTCAAATCAATCTAGCATCTGAAGCTGCAAGAAACGAGATAGCAGTTAATATAGTAAAAAATGTTTACTTATAAATCATGAAAAAGCTTACTGTAAAATTAGAATTTATTACCCCCGATTCTTATGACGAAAAAATTATTTCCGCCATGACGCTCGACGAAATCAACGAAGAACACTGGAACAACATGGAAGTTTATTTAGATACGATTGAGCTTGCTGAAGTTACCCGCGATATAGAACTTACCGGAGACGCTAAAGATTTTTTTAACCAAGAAGGAGTTTACTCCAACTAAAATTTTAATTTATTAAAAAATTATGAAGTACGTTGAAACAGGTATTCCCGCTTTTCGCATAGATGAATCTGAATTGCTCTACATGAGGCTCGGCACATGGGCTGTATCTTTCGAGGGGTATGCATATCACGATGACCTTGATATTACTTGGAATCGTCTTGGCCCATCGCGAAACAAAGAACAATGGTATGGAGCCAACCTTGGCCTTACTGAACAATGCGATTTTAATTCTAACGATTGGCATAGTCCACGTTATGACTTTGACGGGTACGGTCTTTACTTTGATGACAGTTGCGGCGACTATCCTTTCCACCCCAACTCTAAAAGCTACTGGCAACGCGCTGACAAGTATATGCTTTGGGAAGCTAACGCATGGAAGCAACGTAACCCTGACAACTGGTGGAGTGCCAAGGCAATCATGGAGGAAAGCGTGTGGGAGCAACTCACGAATCCATACAACTATTTAGTCGAGAGGTGGAACGGGGAGACAACCCCACTAGAGATTATCGAAGCTCAAGGACTTGAGAAAAGTGACTTGCATTTGGAAACAATTCACCTCTACAAAGAATTTGATTCCGAAGAAGAAAAGAACGAGGCGATTAAAGAATATCATATTAATAACCTAGTAAAAGAGATCGAAAGAATAGACGCAATTCCATACGGGAAGGGAATATAAATGAAAGATAAAACAATAACATTAAGCAAACACGAAGTAGTTCTCGACAGAGATTTCGCGGAAGAAGTATGGGAACTAGCTTTTGGTGCAGACGCATGGGACAGAGGTTTTAACGATCAAGAAGTGCTAGATAAGTTAAAACAATACGAAGCACACGCTTTAAAATGGGAAGAACAAGAAGGATTAATATAAATGAAAACAGCAGTAGAAACGCTATTACTTAGTGCTGATTGGTTTATCCTAGTTAACGTAGCAAAAGAATTAAAAATATTAATATATAGTTAAATTATGAAAAATTTTTCAGAGAATAAATACACAAAAGTAGTTACCCTCGGAGGCAAATCCTCTGTTGGCTGGTGGTACGGAGATGATAGTGTAGTCCAAGGGTTTATCGGAGACGATTTTGATACCCGTGAAGAAGCCGAAGCGTATCGCCAAACTCTCGGATACAAAAAGTTTACAACGGAGAACATTCGTGCAGACTACGAAGCCTATGAAGCTGAACTAATGAAGGAGGACTAAAAATGAAAGTAAAAGACTTAATCGAAATGTTGCAACGCGACTATACCCCCGAAGATAGCTTGATCGTAGCTACTTGGGAGAAAGATTCCTTTGCTCCTCTTCTTAAAGAAGATGATGATTGGGCTGAGATCGCCCAATCTTGTATGGATGAAGTAGATTGGGGGTGGGTAACTCAAGATATTATTGACCACATTCAATCTTTTCAATGCTCCAAAGAACCATCCGGTATTTTCGAGGACTAAATTATGTTAAGACAAGTAAAACCTGACGGGGAATACAAAGAAATAAAAGATAATATAACCTATTTAGAAATGGCGCGTATAGCAATGACTACTATTCCACATACAATAGCCGATCAAATGGATATGTCTGATGATGAGTTCGTCCGTTTGCGCGATCAACTTCAAGAACACATGGAGGGAAAATGAGTAAAGAAAAAGAAATCATAATGATGGTACTACAATCTCACGCATTAAAGAAAACAGATTTGCTTTCTGATTTTGCAAGAGAGGAGATTGCCGATGAAATCATGGAAGCTCAAAAGCTAGTCTGGAATGAGGTATTGCTCGACATGGGTATCGAATTAGTAAAAAAGGAGGATAACACCGATGACTCAGCGTTTCCTCCGATGGAGGATTAAATGACAAACAAAGAAGCATTTGAGATTGTATTAGAGTTAGCCAACGCGCACCCTGCGGTTGACGCAGGAGTTGATGACACGACCAACGACCCCCACAACGCCATTGGTTTGACAGTCAAAGAAAAGGAAGCGTTGGATCAGATGGAAGATTATTACAACGATGTAATGGAGGATTAAATGAGCAACAAAGAAGCATTTGATATTGTATTAAAAATGGCAAAAGATCGTAACATGACGGGATATGACATCATGTATGAGGGGCAAGAAGCAGAAGTTAAACGTGAACAAGAGGCGTTGAACCAAATGGAAGATTATTACAATGATGTAATGGAGAACTAAATCATGGGATACAAAATATTAGACGTTAAAGAAGATATTCACTCAGATATAGAAAAATACTTTATGAATACATACTTTGACGAGATTAATGTGGAGGACATCCTCAATATTGTAGATGAACACTTTGAAAAAATAGAACGATGAAAACTGATCCTAATAATCCACGACCACACGACATTCAACTCATTGCTCAAGGACTTGAGAAAGCGAAGCCTTGGGGATTACAAGCGGAGTTTGCGTGGAGCTTGGCGACACACTTTAAAACCTACCCACATGACCCAATGGAAATGGCAGTCCAAGTCGCAATGGATGATTGGGATTTAGACGATTAAATTATGAAAAAAGAATACGGCAGAGTAGTGTGGAGTGCTGAAGATGCAATGGACTTGTTTAAGTTAACCGAAGAACAAGCTCATGAATTTTTAGCTAAAAACGAACGCAACCTTCAAGACAGAATGGTTGAGTATGGGTGGACAGTGCTTGAAACGTGTGGAGAAATGGATGGGCTAGAGAGAAACAATATATGAGAAATTACGAAATACTAAAAACAATATACAACCGATGCCCCAACGCAGAAAGCTTTGCCAACGGAGGCCCACAAGAACTCACCAAAGATCAACTTCTTGACCGCTGTTTAGACATTGCAGAATTAATTGAGCGAGAGCGTCCTGAAATTGCCAAACAAAACAAGCGAAAGAAAAAGTAATGGAAACATTAATATACATAGATGCAATCGTCGCTTCCTTAATCGCAGTTGCTTGGTTATTAGACCATCACGATGAGTGCGAAGAATAAATCAGTAAAGATAGAGAAAGGTTTAATAGTCTCTTGTCATAACGCAACATTGACTGATATAATAAAACAACTAATAAAACATTTATTTAAGAATGACTGACAGAGAAATACTCGATGAAGTTTATAATCGCCTTTTAAACAACCGGATGACCGATTGGGATGAGGCTGACCCTAACGAAGAATTTCGTGCGCTTGTGAGCTTTATTGAAATGGAATGGCAAGCAGGAGACGATGACAATAGTAGCTATGACGGGTTCTAAAAGTGCGGAAAGCATGGAGTTACTTAAAGAAGCTCTTGAGGTAGCGGCAAGCGTCGAAGGAAACCAAGAGTGGAAAACTAAGCAACAAGCTCGCGTCATGTGGTCTACACTTGAGTATAGCAAAACTCATTCAGAGCTACCTCTTGATATTATTCTAAGAATGTCTTTAAATGATTGGGAATTGGAGTATGATAAACATATAAATCCGGTAACGAAAACAATAAACCAATAATGAAAAAACTACCCTATACTTTTTTAATTTTATTAATTTTATTCAGTGCTTGCTCAACTTCTAAAGCAAAGTACGAAGTTCACCTAGTCAGCGGCGGTGGATTTCATCATTTAATTACCGCCGACACTAAAGCTGAAGCTTTAGATTTTGTTAACGATCAAGAAGATTCTCATGGAGATATGAAAGTTATCAAGGTAAGCCAATGAGCGAAACCGAGTGGAGCATATATGACCAAATCAATAGCGGATTTGTTTTGATGGCGGCTGTGTTTTACGTTCTTAATCTTCTGAAGTTAATGAAAGATAAGGAGATAAAGGGCATAAGCAAAATCAGCATAGGATTCTTTTCGTTATGGAATGTATGGACTTTGTTTTTCTTTATTAAAGTCTCTGAATATTGGTGGACAATCGGAGCGTATGTATTGGTTGCTATTTTAAATGTTGCTTACATAACACTCATGATTAAATACGGACTAAAAAAAGATGCCTGACGATGAAAACATATTATACGCTGATGGGCTTGAAGATGCCTTCATTGGAATCATTCATTCTAAAGGTTCCCAACCTAAAGCTTGTTATGATTATGATAAGTGTATCAATATATTTAAATCCAGAGATGGTATGACGCACGAAGAAGCAGTAGACTTCTTTCATTACAATGTAAGTGATGCTTATGTTGGCGAATATACTCCTGCTTTTTTAGTTAAAGATGACGAAAACGATTGACTTGGTTTTATAATTTTTTTATTATTTAACTATGTCGTATCAGTTATGCTGCATTTCTAATTCCCTTGCTTCACAAGGTCATAAGTTTCAAACTATGACTTGGGCAAGGTTTTCAAAGTTACCTCGCGAAGAAGCAGTAGCTATTGTTTCCGAACGTACACTCAATAACATTCGTGTTACCTACAAGATTTTACAACAATGTGCAGCTAAAGGTTGGGGTTATCGTGTTAGCTCAAATCTTTTCCCTTTGCTTACATACGATGTAGCCGAACTCAAGATAGAAGATTATCCAGATTGGATTGATATTCAAGCAGCCTTTGCTGATTGCAATATGTTTATCAAAGACAATAAGATTCGCATCTCTTGTCACCCAGATCAATTCAATGTTCTTGCAAGCACCGGAAAACACAACGTTGCTAAAACCATCAAAGAACTAAACCATCACGGCTGGTTTATGGATATGCTAGGTGCGCCTCGCGATTATCGTGCGCCTATTAATATTCACGTTAACAATACTAAAGGTGATCCTTCTGAAATAGCTGATCGTTTTATGCTCAACCTTTACAGGTGCGACGAAGCTGTACGCTCTCGCCTTGTTGTAGAGAATGAGGACAAGGGCATTTGGACTCCTAAATTACTTGCAGAGCATTTCACCATCCCAATTACTTACGATAATTTGCACCACAAGTGTTTACCTGACGGTCTTACTGAGGATCAAGCATACAGGCTATGCTACGATACATGGCATCGAACAGGCTATTTTAAGCCCTTATTTCATTACTCAGAGTCTCATCCAGACAAAGATAATCCCCGCAGTCATGCTGATATGCCTAGCGAGTTGCCTAAAGACGGTGGATATTCTTTTCCTGTTGATTATGACGTAGAACTCAAGGCAAAAGATGACGCTATACACGCATTAGAAATAGCAAAGTGAAAAAACTAACGCCCGAACAAATTGCTATAATTGTATGCGTCTCCCTTCAGCTTGGCGCGATCATTTTTGTAATCTTATTTGGATTTTAATTTGGGCAAGTAGCTCAACTGGATAGAGCATCGGCCTTCTAAGCCGAGGGTTCAGGGTTCGAGTCCCTGCTTGCCTACCATATTTGGGGAAGTGGCGAAACTGGTAAACGCAGCAGACTTAAAATCTGCCGACCTTTAAAAGTCTTGCGGGTTCAAATCCCGCCTTCCCTACCAATGACCCGTAGCTTAATTGGTTAAAGCAGCGAACTCATAATTCGTCGAGTCAGGGTTCGAGTCCCTGCGGGTCAACCAATTTCCGGTGTTTACTTTTTTTAATTTTCGTTTATTTTAAAAGGGGGATTGCAACACCCATTTACCAAGGACACATAGGAACTGTAACACCCATTTGCCTATGAACCATATTGGAATTGCAACACAGCTATGACCCCCGCAAAAAAAGTTTTAAAAAAGTATTGACCTCAAAATATAATTTCGATAGTATATAAACAGTTCTTTGAGGGAAACATTTTAATACCCAAATCCCGATTACAGGGTGCTACCGTGGGTTGCACGGAAAGCGGAGGAAGTAATTCCTTCTACGCCAACTAGGTATGATTCGTACAAACAATGAAGCCTTCACAGGCAGAGTTGAGAATCAGAGTTGGAAAGTTCCTAGAGTACGGTGGGGAGGGAAACCTCCCCACCGCTCAAATTTTCAAACACTAAATCTTTAATTTATTTAATAATATGGGAATCCACATCAACAAAAAAATCGAAGCTCTCACAACTCCTGTTAAGTATCGGGCGTATCCAAACAAGAAGCTTACCAAAATTTTAAACAAGTCGATGGCTGCTCGCCGCCACATCTGGAACTGGATGCTTGGCCTTCAAACAAAATACTACGATGCCATCTACGAATATTCTAAATCTCAAGTAGATCAATCTGTATTGGATAATCTATTAGAAACAATTCAAAATTCAGAAGATCAAAAAGAAGTTAAAAAAGCTAAAAAAGAATATAATACTTTAATTAAAATGGTTCCTGTTCCTTTGGAAGTGGGAGTCAACACCTTTAAAGACATTGCTCCTTCAGCTTCTCAAGAACTTATCGACGAGTTAATTGCTAATCATAAAGATAAGACTCTTGCTAACCGGATGCTTGATACGCTCAAACTCCGTAAGCAAATCAAGTTTTACAAAAAGCAAGAAGGCAATGAGTGGTTAAACTTTCCACCTTCTGATTGCATTTTCAATGCTGCTCGCGACCTCAGTGCTGCTTGGCAATCATTCTTTAAAGATGAAACAAACAAGCGAGGCAAGCCAAAGTTTAGAAGTTACAGAGATAAACAAAGCTTTCGTATTGCTGATTGCAAAATCAATCTTCAAGAAGGCAAAATTAAATTACCTAAATTTGGTTTAAATGTTAAAATTAAAGCTCACCGCGACATCGGTGGAGTTTCTAAAGAAGTAACGTTTGAACGCGATAAAGTTGGTCATTACTGGGCATCTGTTAACTTTCGCCAAGATTATCAATACGAACTTCCCGATGCTAATGATCTTGATAAAAAGAATACTATCGGCATCGACATGGGAATCAAAGATGATTTTGCGATTCTTTCCAACGGAAAAACCTACAAAAACCCCAAGTATTTGAAGAAATTTCAACGCCGAATTGCTATCGAGCAACGCGCATTGTCTCGTTCAATTACCGGAAGCAAACGCCGCGAGAAGGTTATTCAAAGGCTAAATTTGCTTTACCGTAAGCTCAATCGTGTTCGCGAGGACTTTTTACACAAAGTTACCGACGAGATCAGCAAAGACGAATCTTACGATTGCATTGCGGTTGAGGACTTGAATGTAGCTGGAATGATTTCCAAGAACAAACCCAAGGTAGACGAAAATGGAAAATATTTAAAAAATATGCAAGCGGTCAAGCGCGGCTTCAACAAAGCTACTTCTGACGCAAGCATGGGATCGTTTTTGTCGATGTTGGAATACAAATCCAAGCGAAACGAGAAGATTTTCGTTAAAATTGGCCGATTCTTTGCATCTTCCAAGCTTTGCAACGATTGCGGTTATAAAAATGAAGAGCTAACCCTAAACGAACAACACTGGACTTGCCCCAAGTGCGGAGCAAAACACGAAAGAAATCACAACGCCAGCGCGAATATCCGCGACGAAGGCATCAAGGTTGCTGTTAAAAAGCAAGAAGATGCACTCAAGCGCGAAAAAGCTAAAGGAGCTACAACATGAGGTCGGGAATTCAAATTTAAGGAACAACAACACTCGCGAGTCAAAAAAAGGAATCCTTCTGAAAAGGTTTGCACTGGTGCTAATTTAAGGGACAACAACACGGTGATAGGTATAGACTAAAGAGAACATTATAATTTAGGGACAACAACACGTGA
>Ga0208899_1000390_pt1 | contig 32475 bp, 33 predicted proteins | sample VirMetDEL_Nov_24_FD_184518 | JGI IMG/M metagenome (GOLD analysis project Ga0208899, IMG submission 184518) | Aqueous microbial communities from the Delaware River and Bay under freshwater to marine salinity gradient to study organic matter... | ecosystem: Environmental > Aquatic > Marine >... | reverse complement strand
AAAGTAACAGCTAAAGCTATTGATTACGTTAACAAAGACAAAACAAGATAATATGGCTTTTAAATTAAAATCACCATTTAATATAGTAACAGTAGAGCAAACACTAAACAAACCTACTAGTGTTAAAAGAGAAACAGGTGTTAGCGGCATGCAGCAAGGCTTAATAGTTCCTATGGCTGAAGGTAATCAAGAAGTAAAAACAGAAACTAATCCAAAAGAACAAGTAGAAGAAGCATATAAAAAAGCTGACGAAGGTATTCCATTAGGTTTAAATCCTAAACAGGAAATGAGACTTAAAATAGCAAAAGATAAATCAAAGTTAAGACAAGTTCAAAGAGAAGAAAGACAAACTAAAAAAGCAGAGAAGATGTCTGAAAGATATTTTGGTAATAAGTTTGGTATGACTAATATGGACTTGGCTGAAAAAAGATTAGATATATACGAAGATCAATCTAAAAAATTAGAAGATATAGGTGCTCAAGAGAAGAAATTAAATGAAAAATTAAGTTTATTAGATATGAAAGGAAAGCCAAACAGAGCCGGCGGGCCAATGAAAATGTTAAAGTCTATGGAGGATAATACTCCGGCTAAATACAAGTCTGTTAAAAAAGCAGCTAAAGAAAATTTAATGTCAACTTTAGCAAAGAAAGGTCAGCCTTATGAGTAGTCCATTGAATATAGGAGTTTTAGGCATGGGAGGCTTAGGCTTAGCTAAAAACCTTGCAAAAGGTTTTGTAAATAGAAAAGAATATGGAGGAGGCATAAAAGGATTAGCTAAAGCTACTGGAGCTCAGATGTCTGGCGAGCACGAAGATAACAAACTTGACTCTATAAACGAAAAACTAGATACGCTAGTTGGCGCAATGGAAGAGCAACCTCAAGATGTAAATCAAGATCCATCACTTGTTGCCCCAGCACCTTTTGCTCCAGCTACTCCATTAAACTTTAAAGAATTTATGACAAGCACAGTGCAAGATCCAGCTACAAATGGAACTGGTAGTGCTAGACCAAATTTCAGTGATACTAGACCTATGTCAGTAGCAGATCCTGAAATAGAAACTAAAGGATCACTATTTAACAAACAATTAAAAAATTAACTATGCCAAGTATAGGAGAATATCAAAAGCCAGCTGGAGTGGATATAAGCCCAGCTCAAAAACCATTAGGTAAAAGAGTAATGGTTTCTAGAAATACTACAATAAAATCTACACTAGAGATAGATAATTGTACGTATAAAGGAAATCCAGTGCTCAACGCTAACAAGTGATAGGTGCAGAAGATTTGAAGCTGTATTTGTTAAATGCATCTTCATTTGCTTTAGCTAGTTTAAACTGGATAGAACCAGCATTAGAAATATTATTATTAGCTTTAACTATAGGATACACAGTCCACAAATGGTTATTATTACATAAGAATAAGAAATGAGAAGTATAAATGAGATTATAGTACATTGCTCTGCTACAAGAGAAGGACAACATATACCTGTTGAAACTATTAAGAAGTGGCACGTTGAAGGTAGAGGTTGGACAGACATAGGCTATCATTTTTACATCGAACTCGATGGCACTATTAAAAAAGGAAGAGATATAGATAAAACCGGGGCTCATTGTAAAAATCACAATCGTAATTCAATAGGAATTTGTTATTGCGGAGGCGTAGAGAGTGATGGTAAGACGCCGAAGGATACTAGAACACCAGAACAAAAAGAAAGCTTGTTACACGTCCTTAAAACACTAATGGCGATGTATCCGCTTGCTACTATATATTCACACAACGAGTTTGCTAATAAAGCATGCCCGTCATTCGATGCAACTAATGAGTACAAAGATCTCTGAAAATACAAATATACAACTTGACTTAAAAACTGTAGTAGCAATAATAATGGTTACAGCCTCTTTCGTAGGTATGTACTACACATTACAGGCAGATATTGAAGAAGCTAAAAAGCTACCACCTGTAGAAGTAACTCGTTTAGAGTATGAGTTAAAAGAAGAGTGGAACGAAAAAATGATCATGCAATTGAGTGATCAAGTAGAGATGCTAGAGCAAACTCAAGATATATTAAAAGAAGAAATTAAAATAACATCAGCTATGATACAAGATGGTACTGAAGCTGATGCTATGCTAGATGAATTAAACGCTAAACTAGTAGAACTACAAAATAGAAAACCTAAAACAACTGTAATAGTAAAAAAAGTTGAAGTTCCTAGCAAAAAGAAAAAGTGGTAATGGCAACTAAAAGAAGTGGTATAAAAAGAACTAAAATATCAGCAGCTTGTAAAGCAGCAGCAAAAAAGAAATTTAAAGTATGGCCAAGTGCTTATGCTAGTGGATGGGGCGTAAGATGTACTAAAGCTGGTGGACCAAGTAAGATGGGTAAAGGTAATAGAAATAGAAAAAAATAATGTCTTTTAGTTTAAGATATAAAAACGTACCATCTCCTTTAAACAAAAAAGGAAGTAAAGGCAGTTGTAAAAAATCTCCATTAAACAAACAAAAAGGTGGAGGAACAACTAAAACTTGTTTACCTGCTGCTAAAATAAAAAGTTTATCTGCTGAAAAAAGAAAAGAACTTGTTAGTGCTAAAAAATCTGCAGGTGCTAAAGGTAAATATAAAAGATCATCTAAGACTAATGTAAAAGGAGCTCGTAAAAAAGGAGCTACACTTAGAGACTGGTTTGAAAAAGAAGACTGGAGAAGAGTCGATGATCCAAGTAAAAAATGTGGAGAATAAAAGATAGATATGTATATTCAACATAATAACCCATTTTTAAAAACAGGTGAACCTAGAAGAACTATTGGTAGAGGTAAAAACTTTAACAAAGTGTCAAAAGATAAAAGCGCTACAGGCGGAGCAGCTGGCGGTGGTATGACTGAAAAAGGTGTTAAAGAATATAGACGTAAAAACCCTGGAAGTAAACTTAAAACAGCTGTAACTACAGATCCTAAAAAATTGAAAAAAGGTAGTAAAGCTTGGAAAAGAAGAAAATCATTTTGTGCTAGATCAAAAGGTTGGACTGGTGAAAGAGGTAAAGCTGCTAGACGTAGGTGGAACTGTTAAATTAATATTATGAAATCAAAAGGATTAGGCGATACTATAGAAAAATTTACAAAAGCAACAGGTATAAAAAAATTAGCAGACTCAATACCTGGAGGTTGTGGCTGCCACAAAAGAAAAAATATATTAAATCATTATTTTCCTTATAACAATAAATAATATGGCTTTTAAATTAAAAAATGATTTATTAAAAAACTTCTCACCTATAAGAAGGGTTGATATGGAAAATGGCGTTTTAGGTAAAGCTAATAACGACGGTACTATAGATATTAATAAAGAAGTAACAGATCCTGTGCAGTTTAGAGAAGTAGTAAAACATGAAAAATTACATCAAGAGCAAATGAATGATCTTGATAAAAATGGTGTTCCTAAACTAGATTATGATGATAAAAACGTTTATTGGAAAGGTAAAACTTATTCTAGATCTAGCATGGATGAAGGTGCTAAGGATTTACCATGGGAAAAAGAAGTATATGATCAAACAGAAGGTATGAATAAAAATTTTAAACTAAAAGGACATAGAGGCAAAATGGAACCAGGTTCTGTATTAGCTAATAGAGGATTAATTAAAAAGGCTGGAGATAAAATTAAAAACAGATTACAGCACAAAAAAGTTAACGTGTATACAGATGAAGGTGATAGGTTTCCTGGAATAAGTGATTATGCTAAAAAAAGAACTTCAAAATCAAATACTTATAAATCTGGAGGTAACAAAATAACAAAGCACAAGCTAATGATTCCTAAAAACGAATACAAAGAGTTAAATCCTATATATGTAGAAGATCGTAAAGGCGTACAAAAAGGAAGAAAGTATTTTAATAAAAAAGGAGATGAATTAGCTAAAAGTAGTTTAGTGAGAACAGGTGGAGATAATCTATATCACGACTCAAAAGCTACGCATTTTTCAGGTCATGCAGCTACTCCTAAAGGTACTAAAAAACAATTAAAAAAATATTTTTCAGATAGAAATACATTTGTGCAATGAAAAACAAAACATTTAAAGAAACTAAGGTAGGCGCTTTTTTAGCTAGTAAAGCTCCTAAGGTTTTATCTGCATTAGGTGACGTGTTACCTAATCAAGGAACACTAGGTGTAGTAAAAAATCTTATAGCAAGTGATACTAAGATTAAAGCTGTTGACAAAGAACAAGCAATGAAGCTTATTGAACAAGACTTACAAGAATTAAAAGAAGTTTCAAGTAGATGGAGAGCTGATATGAAATCTGATTCATGGCTTAGCAAAAATACTAGACCATTAGCTTTAGTATTTTTAACTGCATCTTCAGTGTTTATGATGGCTGTAGATTCATTTCATTTACAATTTGACGTAGATGATGCTTGGATAAACTTATTAAAAACGTTGCTGGTTACAGTATACGTAGCATACTTTGGATCAAGAGGTGCTGAAAAAATTACAAAAATAAATAAATAAATAAAATGGCAATAAGAGGATTATCAGGAAATCAAAATGCTCAACCAAGAGTTTTTGCTCATGATGCATTAGATTTAAAACCTGCCAACTACACGTTAGGTGATAGAATAGCTAATACAGACACTATAGGATGTGCATTATATATTGGAGTAGGTATGGACATTACAGTTACTTTAGAAGGTGGTAGCACCGTACTATTTAAAGGAGTTACTGCTGGTTCATTTTTACCAATGTTAGTCACGCACGTTACAGCTTCTAGTGTTACATTAGATGCAGGTGGAGGAGAAATAATAGCTTTATATTAAGATAGTATGTTTATGGGACTGGGGATGCCGATCCCCGATTTGTCAAATAAGCCAGGGCCGGGTAGACCAGGTTGGTCAGCGGGTACCTATGATTTTCAATTTCAAGTAACAGGTGCTGTAACAATAAAAGCACAACCTGCAGCAACTGGAACATTTACTATAAAATGGCCAAATGGTACTGAGGTAACTACGGCTGGTAGTAATTCTATAGCAGCTCCTGATGGTACAGCTGGTGTTGTTTCTATAAATAAGACAACTGATACTACTTATGCTGATAAATTTGCAGTTGTAGGTGGTCAAACCAACGTAAGTAAAGTTTTATCTTGGGGTGCTAATCCTTGGAGTCTTATGTCTAATTGTTTTAAAGATTGCACTTCTTTGTCAGACATAAGTACTACTAAATTTATTGCTAGCGCAGGTGCTAATATAGTAAAAATGTTTGCTGGCTGTACATCATTATTAGAAGCAGATATAAAAAATTGGGATTTAACAGCTGGCGTTAATTGGTATGGTGGTTCTCCTTTTAGTGGTTTAGTTAATTTACAAAAACTAGACATGACAGGGATGGTCATTAAGCTAACCGCAAGATCTGATAATGCTTTTTCAAACATAGGAAGTGCGACTACAGATGGTTGTGAGTTATTAATGTCTAATATAGACTGGTCTACTACTGCATCAAATGGTATTTACACTGTGTATTGGTTTACTTCGGTTAGGTTTAAAAACACATCTGATTTATCAGGGTGGAATTTCCCTAGCTCTGGTTGGGCTGGAACAGGTATGTTTAATGGCGCTAAAATAATAGGTACTGACGCTGTTTTAAACGTGTCCAATTGGACAACTTATTCAGGTACTCTATTCCCTAGTTTCTCAAGTTTTAATGGTGGACTAGGAAATACTGGTGCTAAAATAAACCTTACTAATTTTGGTATGTCTAATGTAAACAGCATGGATAATAGTTTTTATTATACGGATATTTCAAAAATAATAGGATTAAATACTTGGGGAGCCACCGCTGGTGGTGTTAATATGTTTAGGACATTTTTTGGTTCAGATCATTTAAGTTTTTCAGATAATGATAACTTTAGTAATACATTTATAGAAAGTTTAACTCCTACTAGAATGGATCAAACTTTTATGAATGTAGGATCTTCTTCTTCAAATGGCGTAGCACCAAATATTTCAAATATTGATTTATCAAATTGTACTACTACTAGTCAATTATTTAGCAACGCTAGATTTACTAATGTTCCAGATTTAGCTTCAGCTACGTTTAGCTCGACAAATACTATTTTGATGCCAAATACATTTTCTGGCATGCGTATATCCGACGCGGATTCACATGTTGATTTTTCAAACACAGCTGTTAAAATTTCTAATGCTGCGCAAATGTTTAGTAGTGCACACATAGATAAAGTAACATTTGGAAATAACGTAGATTTTTCAGGTTTGACTACTGTAACAAACATGTTCTATTTCCCTGGAACACCTATAGAAGTTAAATTTCCAACTAATGCAGATTTTAGTTCTTTAACTAGTACTGGTAATTGGTTTGCAGGTTTAGTTGGACCTACAACAGGTCCATTAACAACTTGTCAAATTGATAATCTAATAAGAAGATTTAGAGCCACTGCTTATAACAGTGCATTAAATGTAAACTTTTATAACGGTCAAATAACAGAAGCACCTTCCGTGGTTAGAACTTTAGAGGCAGAACTTGTATCTAATGGCTGGACCATTACTGAAAATGCAACAGATGCTACTCTACCATTTGCTTATCCATCATATGTTTTTGACTCAGAGGTTACTCAATCAGTAACACCTACTACAGTGCCAGCTGGTGGTCAATTTAGTAGCACAGACCCAGGTGCAACTGTAGATCAAAATACTGGAGTTGTTTCATGGGCTAATGGTTTTATGGGTACTCCTGTAATTAGATGTACATATGCAGACGGTTGTTATAACGAAGTTCAAATGTCAATGCTTGTAACAGTAGATAATAATTACTCTATGGAATTTGATGGTACAAGCTCGTACATAGATTGTGGAGATAGTGATAGTTTTAGTTTTGGAGATGGCACAAATGATAGTCCTTTTAGTATTTCAGTTTGGGTAAACATGGATGTTGCTACAAGATTTAGAATAATAAATAAATATAATATAAATAATCCTAAAGAGTGGTTATTTGCAGTAGGTGGTGATAATACATTAAGATTGAATTTATATGATAATAGCAACCAAAACTATATTGGTAAAAAATCTGCATCAACTTTAACAAGTTATGAAGGACAATGGATACACTTAGCTTGTAGTTATGATGGTAGTTCAAGTGTAGATGGTGTTAAGTTATATTTAAATGGCTCACGATTAGGTGAAACTGATAATAGTTCAGGTGGTTATGTAGCAATGGAAAACTCAACACAACCAGTTTTAATTGGTCATCAAGGAAATGACTATGCAAATGGCAAAATAGACGAGGTAGCTGTGTTCAGTAGGGAGCTTACTCCAGCTCAAATAAAATTAATATATGACGCAAATAGTACTAATAAATCAATTAAATTATCAAGCTTACCAGGAGGCGCTCCAGTAGCTTGGTACAGAATGGGAGATTAATTATGGGAACAAATTATATTGCGCCAATGTGGCGAATGCCAAGAAACACTAACAAAGACAAGTTAAGTAATTATAGTTTATACTTTGATGGTAGTAGTCATGAAATAAATTGTGGCACTGGTGATGATGTTAATATAACTGGACCTATAAGTATATCGGTTTGGTTTAACTCGGACAGTGTAGGTAATGCTAGAGGTATAGTATGTAAAAATAACGCACATACATCACAAAATTATGCTCAGTACTTCTTTGATTTATTAAGTGGTGAAATAAGATGGAGAGCAGGAAGATCTACAGTAAGTTATGGTATAAACGCTGGTCAATGGTATCATGCAGTTGGCACGTTTGATGGCAGTAATATTAAACTTTATATAGATGGAACTGAAGTAGCAACAAGTGTAGCAGCAGCAACTTCTTACCAAAGCAATCAACCTATGTATATAGGAAGAAGATTAAATCAAAGTTATTTTCTAGGAGAAATATCTCAAGTGTGTATATTTGATTATTCGTTAAATCAAGATCAAATAAACTATCTATATGGTCTAAATAACCCAATGGCTATATCAGGTGCAGAACCTGTAGCGTACTACTCATTAGGTGACAACTCCAATCCAAATGCAAATGCTGGTTATCCTAACATTTCAGTTGGAGCAGATAGTGTTTTTGATTTTGATGGTGCTATAGGTGGTGCATTAATTAATTTAGGCAATAGCAGTGGTTTAAATATTACAAGTTCTTTAAGTGTTTCAGCGTGGTTTAAAACGTTAAACAACTCTGATACAATAATGATTGCTACCAAAGATAATGGAAGCACAAGTAGAGCTTGGCAGTTATATATGCATAGTTCAGGTGTAATAAGATTTGGTATCAATGGAGTAACGGCTATTGCTGTAAGTTCAGGAGTTTATGATGATGGAAAGTGGCATCACGTCTTGGGAGTTTATGAACCAAGTAATTATGTAAAACTATATATAGATGGAGTAGCCGATGGCGAAGATACTACAAGTGTTCCAGCTTCTATAAATAATTTACCTTCTCAAGACGTTATTATTGGTGGTTATGACGGTTATGATGGTGTTGGAGGTAGAAGATGGGATGGTGAGTTGTCTAATATTCAAATATGGGATACAGACTTACAATTATCTGATGCTGAAACTCTTTACAACAACGGCCAACCAATAATGACAGGTACGCAACCACAAGAAGCTAATCTAAAAGCTTGGTACAAGCTAAATCAATATGAATCTCATTGGAATATAGGTGGAAATTCAAAATGGGTGATGGAAGATAATAGCAGTCCTTATACTAAAAGCTTCGCTCTTGATAGTACTAATTCTCCAGCTGACTATTTTAATACAAATGCTGGGCCAAGAGGTATGACAACTAATGTTGGTACTTATTCTTGTTGGATTAATTTAAATTCTGTAGCTGGTTCTCAATCTTTTATGGATGTTAATGGTTTTGCTTCTAGAGAATTTTTAAATTTAAAAATTGAAAGCAATAACGCTTTGCAAATGGAAATGAGGAGTTGGAGCACTAGAATGAGGTGGACTACTGCATCTACAACTCCATTTGAAGCAGGCAAGTGGTATCACGTAGTAGCTGTTGGAGATGGTACTAATATAAAAATGTACATAAACGGAGATGAAGTAAGTAGCTCTCTATCTTTAGGGTCTTACAGATGGTGGAGCACCTTTAGTACTAGTCTTGCTCACAATGGTGGTAATAAAATATATTTAGGAGCTGGAGTATACCCTAATAGACATTCTCCATTAAATGGTAGAATTAGCAATGCTCAAATATGGAATACTGACTTATCATCTAGTCAAGTTGAAACACTTTATAATGGTGGACATCCACTACAAGGAACTCAACCAGCTCAAACAAATCTTTTAGCTTGGTACAAGTTAAACCAAGATAGTACTTGGACAAATTACACTTATTGGAATAATGTTCTTGTAAATAAGTGGAATAGTAAAAATTATGCAATAACAACTACGCCTCCAACAGAGTCATTAGGATTTAGTGGACAACAACAAGATGGAGATTATGAAGGCTGGGAAGTAACTAACAAAAGTATAAGTGGAAGTTTGCTACTTAGTTTTTGGTATAAAACAACTGGTAATAATATTTATACTTGGACGTTTAACAATGATGGAAGTGGAAATGCAAACGCTGGTAAACTTAAGATGCAAGGTAATAGTTATATATACTTTTATAGTCCAAATGCAAGTAACTATTTTTCTAGAAATAATACTAATTTAGGAGATTACAATTGGCATAATCTAATTATATATATACCAAATGGATCGCCAACCTACGATGCGAATGGTATTAACATGTGGCTAGACGGCGTTGAATTAGGTAAACCATCTATCGTAGGATCAACTACTTGGGATGCTTTTACAGAAATAGAAGGCATGAATAGAAATGGTGGTCTTACTGGCACAGGCACACAATGGAGCAACTGGGCTTTATTTGAAAACGTTACACCTAGTGATTCTGTAATAGATACGATATTTAACCGTGGAACACCTGGCGATATATCGTCTTTAAATCCTAGCATATGGTATAAATTAGATAGTACAGATACTACTTTTGGAACTACAGGTCCTAAATCTACTGCTCTTTCTATCACTGACTCTAGTTCAAATAACAACAATGCAACAGGGCCTTATGACTATGATGCAGCTATTAATTTAAGACCTGTTATTATAAATGGCGATGTGCAAAATGCTATAGCTGGTTATTATATGAGTGGTAACGAACTTACAGATTTTAGTGTTTCCGCAAGAGATGGCGAAAGTTCAGGTATGAACACAACAAATATAGTTCAAAGTAATTTAACTAGAAAAGTTCCTTATAGTAGCTATAGTACTAGTTTTTTAGGAACAGCTAATAGGTATGAAGTAGGAACAACATCTCTTGGAATAACAAGTGCAATAACTGTTTCAGCTTGGGTTAAAATACCAACAACAAATACAGGTGGAGCATCTCCCCATATACAAGAAATTATATGTCAAGACACTACTAGTAGTTCAAATAGAAATTGGGCTTTAAATTGGCGAGGAGGGCCTTATCTTGTATTTGCTTTTGCTGTGTGGCATACAGATGGCACTGTTTCTAGTATTTCTACAACAGGAATAACACCTAATAATGGACTTTGGCAACATGTAGTTGGAACTTTTGATGGTACTACAAATGCTGGTGGACTTAGAATATATGTTGATGGCCAACAAGCTCAAACTCCAGTAACTGCGGTTTCTACTGGTGTAAAAAGCACTTCCGCTGTTGAGCCAAGTATAGGTGGTCTTTCAGGTAGTAATTCTTGGGAACTTGAAGGACATATTTCTAATTGTGCCGTCTGGGAATCAGAAATATCAGATGATGATGCTATAAATCTTTATAATAATGGAATAACTCAAGATTTAAATAATTTTAGAATCACGCCAGATCATTGGTGGCCACTAGATGAAAATAGTACATACTTTAATGGGTCTGTTTTAGTAGCAAGAGACACTATTAGCGGAAGAGATGGCACTGGAGTTAATTTAGTACAAAGCGATATTCATGGTAATGCACCGGGCTCAGACACTAGTGGAACTGGGCAAAACGTAGGGTTAGATGATTTAAAAGGTGATATGAAAAATAGTGATAAAAATGCATATAGTATTAATATGGCTGATTATGCTGATGGCGTAACTAATCCAGCAAATTCAGGTAGATCAACAGATACACCTAGTTAATTAAAAATAAAATGACAACATATATAGTAATAAATATAGAAACACAAACTAGGTTAATAGATTTTAGCCAAGTTAACACAACTAGCTCTCAAACTATGAGAAGAAATTTAGCAAATACAGAAGCTATGATTGCTTATCAAGTGACTCCTAGTTTTATAACAAATGGCTCTGTAGTGCCTTTGCAAACTTTAAATCACGAAGAAGCTTTAGCATTATTAGCTACTCCAGCTTGGACTGATCCTAATGTTGATACAGGTGAATAATAAGTAAAAAATTGATATGACTGGTAATATTCCTATAGATAACCCTATTGTAAGAACATATTGGATAGCTTATGGTAATTCATCAGAACAAGACGTTAGAGGTTATGGATTTGTAGATCCTCATCAAAAGCTTTTATCTAAATGGTTCATAGACGAAACAATAGATGAGGCAGAGTGGATAGCTGAATTAGCTTCACACGGTATTGATCCAAATCAGCCTGAAGAAGAAGAGCAAGGCGAAGAATAAAACAAAATACAATTAAATTAAATCAAATGAAAATTAAAGAAGAAGAATTAAAATTAATTCAAGAGCAGCAAAAGCAGCTTAACGAATTAGTTCACAACATCGGCTTATTAGAAAGTCAGAAGCATGGTTTATTGCATGATATAGCTGGTGTTAATAAAGATATTGAAGACTATAAGGAAATTTTAGAAGCTGAATATGGCGCTATAAACATTAGTCTTGAAGATGGAACTTATACTAAGATCGATGTCGAAGATAAGAAAGATTAGTATAGGCTCTGATTACAAGAATGATGCGATGCATTATTCAACTGGTCAAGAAGTATATGGCGGACACACTATTAGTGATATTCTTTTTGAAGATAAAGACCAATCATATAATATTTATATAAGTAAAAATGATGAAGTTTTACCTTGGAAAAAGTTTAATGCTAATATGGCTATATCAGTTGAGTATGATCTTAAGTACTAGTGAAAAGCTTATACTATTTTATTGTTAAACCAATAAATGAAAGGTATGACAATATACGACAAGTTGATGGTAATAACCTTATTATCAACACTAGCATTGAAGATCATAGATTTGTTAGTAAAAAAGCTGTAGTAGTTTCAACTCCTGCAGCTTATAATACTAAAATAAATATAGGAGATGAATTATATATTCATCATAATATATTTAGAAGATGGTATGATCAAAAAGGAAATGAACGAAATAGTTCAACTTATTTTAAAGATGATCTTTATTTTGTTGCTCCTGAGCAAATCTATATGTATAACTTAAAAACACATTTAGATTATTGCTTTGTAAAACCGCTCAAAAACCAAAGTGTTTTAGAGAACAGAAAAGAACAACCTAATGTTGGAATAGTAAAATATTCTAACAAGTCCTTAGAAGCTCTTAAAATAACACCTGGGACACTTATTACGTTTACACCTAACTCTGAGTTTGAGTTTATTATAGAAGGTGAACGACTTTATTGTATGAAATCTAATAATATAGCTTTAACTCATGAATACCAAGGAAACGAAGAAGAAAATAATCCAAGCTGGGCAAAAAGCAGTTGAGGAACTTATTAAGGTAGCAAAAGAAAAGATTGTTGACTCAGACGATGATGTAAGCGCTGACAGACTTAAAAATGCTGCCGCTACGAAAAAGCTAGCTATATTTGATGCTTTTGAAATACTACAACGTATTCAACAAGAAGAAGATATGCTAAATGAAAAACCTAAAGAAGTAAAAGAACAAAAAACTTTTAAAGGTTTTGCAGAAGGGAGAAGTAAGTGAGTTACGAACAAACCCTTTGGAAAGAAATTAAGGACGTTGTAAATCCTAAGATATTAGCTAAAAACAATAGATTTAAAAAATGGGATTATGGTTATAATTCTGATTATGATTTTATAGTAATAAGTAAAACAGGTAAAATTGGACAAATCATTGAAATACAAAATCTCAGGATTGCTTTACCAGCAACAGATGAACCGTTTAAACGAAGTAAAGAAAAAGCGGAACAGTATTGGGAAAAGCAAGAATATCCGAAAGAATTAAAAAAAATTAAAAGTAGATTTGACTGGGAAGAATATCCAGCTGAATTTAAAGAAAAATGGTATGATTACATCGATGAGGAATTTAAGCGTAGAGAGGAAGGTTTTAGTTTCTACAATAACGGCAGTCCTGTATATATTACTGGTACTCATTACATGTACTTGCAATGGTCAAAAATCGATGTTGGAGCACCAGACTATAGAGATTCAAACAGACTCTTCTTTATATTTTGGGAAGCATGTAAAGCAGATACAAGATGTTACGGAATGTGCTACCTTAAAAACAGACGATCTGGATTCTCTTTTATGTCAAGCGCGGAACTTGTCAACCAAGCTACAATATCTTCCGATGCTAGATTCGGCATACTTTCCAAATCTGGAGCTGATGCCAAAAAAATGTTTACAGATAAAGTTGTCCCAATATCCGTTAATTATCCGTTTTTCTTCAAACCAATTCAAGACGGTATGGATCGGCCAAAAACTGAGTTGGCATATAGGGTTCCGGCATCCAAACTTACTAGAAGAAAGTTGGAGACTAATGAACAACTTAGAGAATTAGACGGACTTGATACAACTATTGACTGGAAAAATACAGGTGACAACTCTTATGATGGTGAAAAGTTAAAACTATTAGCTCATGATGAAAGTGGTAAATGGGAAAGACCTGATAACATATTAAACAACTGGAGGGTTACAAAAACTACATTACGTCTAGGATCTAGAATTGTAGGTAAATGTATGATGGGCTCAACATCAAACGCGTTAGACAAAGGTGGAGACAACTTTAAAAAATTATACTACGCTTCAGACGTTACTAAAAGAAATAGAAACGGACAAACAGCTTCTGGGCTCTATAGCTTGTTCATTCCTATGGAATGGAACTATGAGGGATTCATCGATACTCATGGACTACCTGTCTTCGTTAGAGGCGAAGCTCCAATCAAAGGAGTTGACGGTTATGAAATTACAACAGGAGTTATTGAACACTGGGAAAACGAAGTTGAAGGATTAAAAGGAGATAGTGATAGTTTAAATGAATACTATAGGCAATTTCCAAGAACAGAACAACATGCTTTTAGAGACGAAACAAAAGATAGTTTATTTAACTTAACTAAAATATACGAGCAAATAGACTATAACGAAGAAATGAATAATAATACCACTGTAACAAAAGGTAATTTTCAGTGGCAAAATGGTATTAAAGATACATCAGTTATATTTGTACCAAATAATAATGGAAGATTTTTAATTTCTTGGATACCACCTAAAAATCTTCAAAATAGAGTGATATTAAAGAATGGAACAAGATGTCCTGGTAATGAACACGTTGGAGCTTTTGGCTGTGACAGTTACGACATTAGCGGTACTGTTGATGGTAAAGGCTCTAATGGGTCTTTACACGGATTAACAAAGTTTTCTATGGAAGATGTACCTCCTAATCATTTCTTTTTAGAATATATATCAAGACCGCAAACGGCTGAAATATTTTTTGAAGATATATTAATGTCATTAGTGTTTTATGGTATGCCAATACTTGCAGAAAATAATAAACCAAGATTGTTGTATTATTTAAAACGTAGAGGTTATAGAGGTTTTAGTATGAATAGGCCTGACAAAATATGGAATAAATTATCTCCAGCAGAAAAAGAAATAGGTGGAATACCTAATTCAAGTGAAGATATAAAACAAGCACATGCTGCTGCTATTGAAAGTTATATAGAAAACCACGTAGGTAGAAACGAAGAAGGATATGGTGATATGTATTTTCAAAAAACATTAGAAGACTGGGCTAAGTTTAACATTAACAATAGAACAAAGCACGATGCTTCAATTAGCTCTGGTTTAGCTATTATGGCTTGTAATAAAAACCTATATAAGCCGGTCGCTGAAAGAGCTAAAAAAAATATTAATTTAGGTATTAAAAGATATAATAACGAAGGAATTTTTTCACAAATAATTAAATAAATGGTTGTAACTGATAGTAATAGTATTTTTCCAGATCAAGTTGTTCCTGATGAAGTAAAGTCAAGCTATGATTATGGTATGCAAGTTGGCAAAGCCATAGAGGGAGAGTGGTTTAGCGGAACTAGAACTGGCATGGGTAATAGATACTCTACTAACCTTAATAATTTTAGAAACTTAAGGCTATATGCTAGAGGTGAACAAGCAGTTCAAAAATATAAAGATGAACTAGCTATTAATGGTGATTTATCTTATCTTAATTTAGACTGGAAGCCAGTTCCTGTTATACCTAAGTTTGTAGATATTGTTGTTAATGGAATGTCTGAAAAGCTTTATGAAATAAAAGCTTACGCACAAGATCCTCAATCTTTGCAGTCTAGAACAGAATATGCTAATAGAATATTAAGAGATATTGAAACTCAAGAATATTTAAATAACGTACAAGAAACTCTAGGATTAAATTTATATTCTACTGAAAATCCAGAAGACATGCCTCAAAATCAAGAGGAGTTAGAGCTTCACATGCAGTTAGACTATAAACAGTCTGTAGAAATAGCTGAAGAAGAATTAATAAATAATACTTTAGATAGAAACAGATATGAACTAACTAGACGTAGAATAAATCAAGATCTAGTAGTATTAGGTATTGCAGCTACCAAAACTAGTTTTAATAAAGCAGAAGGCATAACAGTTGAATATGTTGATCCAGCTAGATTAGTTTATTCATATACTGAAGATCCTAACTTTGAAGACATATGGTATGTAGGTGAAGTAAAAAGGATTAGTCTAGCAGATTTAAAAAGACAATTTCCAAACTTAACACCAGAAGAACTAGAGCGTATACAGAAGTATCCAGGAAATAGCAACTATATGTTTGACTGGCAAGGTAGAGATGATAATAACAGTGTTTATGTTCTTTACTTTGAATACAAAACTTATAGTGATCAAGTTTTTAAAATAAAACAAACAGCTACAGGACTTGAAAAAGCATTAGAAAAGCCAGATACTTTTAATCCTCCAGTTAATGACAAGTTTGATAGAGTATCAAGAGCTATAGAAGTATTATATTCAGGGGCTAAAATATTAGGACATGAAACTTTATTAGAGTGGAAAATGGCTGAAAACATGACAAGACCATCTTCTAATTTAGTTAAAGTAAATATGAATTATAATATATGTGCACCTCGCATGTATAAAGGTCGTATTGAAAGTTTAGTTAGTAGAGTTACTGGTTTTGCTGATATGATACAGCTTACTCATTTAAAGTTACAACAGGTAATGTCTAGAATAGTACCTGATGGTGTTTTCTTAGATGCAGACGGTTTAGCAGAAGTAGATCTTGGAAATGGAACTAACTATAATCCTCAAGAAGCTTTAAATATGTACTTCCAAACTGGTAGTATTATAGGTAGATCTATGACTCAAGATGGTGGTGCTAATCCAGGTAAAGTTCCAATACAAGAGCTTTCTACATCAAATGGTATGGGTAAAATTCAAGGTCTTATACAGACTTATGAATATTACTTAAAAATGATTAGGGACGTAACCGGGCTTAATGAAGCTAGAGATGGAAGTACTCCATCTAGTGATTCATTAGTAGGTTTACAAAAATTAGCTATAGCAAACTCTAACACTGCTACAAGACATATAGTACAAGCTAGTTTATATTTAACACTTAAAACTTGTGAAAATATAGCATTAAGAGTAGCTGACTGTTTAGAATTTGATTTAACTAGAGAAGCTTTACGTTCTAGCATTAGCGCTTATAACGTAGGCACGCTCGAGGATATATTTAGTTTGCATCTATATGACTTTGGAGTATTTTTAGAACTAGTACCTGATGAAGAAGAAAAAGCTCAGTTAGAACAAAATATTCAAGTAGCTTTACAAAGTGGTCAAATATTCTTAGAAGATGCTATTGATATTAGACAGGTTAATAATTTAAAACTTGCTAATCAATTATTAAAACAAAGAAGAAAACAGAAACAACAGCAAGACCAACAAGCTCAACAAGCTAACATACAAGCTCAGGCAGCTGCTCAAGCAGAGACAGCAGAAAGAACTGCTATGGCAGAAGTACAAAAACAAGAAGCATTAGCGCAAACTACTCTACAAATTGAGCAAGGTAAATCTCAGTTTGAAATACAACGTATGGAAAGAGAAGCTGAAATTAAAAGACAACTCATGCAAATTGAGTTTGACTTTAATATACAGTTAACTAAAGCTAAAGGTGAAGCTGAAAGGCAAAAAGAAACTTTTATTGAAGATCGTAAAGATAAAAGAGCTAAGATTATAGGTACTCAGCAAAGCCAAATGATAGATCAAAAGAAAAATGATTTATTACCAACAAACTTTGAATCCGCTGGTAATGACAACTTAAGTGGATTTGGACTAGAGCAATTTGCTCCACAATAATTTTTTATTAACTATTATATTATATTATGTCAAAAAAAGAAAAAGTAGACCTACCTGTAGACGAAAAAAAGGAAGGTTTAAAAGTAAAAAAGAAACCAGGTAGACCTAGAAAAATAGGTGAAAAAACGCCTGAAGTAGTAAAACTAGACTTAACTAAAAAAGAAGAAGATGCCGTTCAAGAGCCAGAAACAACGAAAGTTGTGTTACAGTCTGATGAGAAGAAAGAAGAACAAGTCGTGGGATTGCAAGAAGTGGGAAAAGCACACGAAGAAGAAAAACCTACCGAAGAAGTTAAACAAGAAATAGTATCACCTATATCTGAAATAACAGAAGAAGAAGTAAAAGAAGAGACTAAAGAAGTAACACAAGAACTAAAAGAAGCAGTAAGAGATGAAAAAGTAATGGGTAAGCCATTACCTGAAAACATCGAAAAACTAGTTTCTTTTATGGAAGAAACAGGTGGTAGTGTAGAAGATTATGTTAGACTTAATGCTGATTATTCTAATATAAATGAAGATGTTTTACTAAGAGAATATTATAAACAAACTAAACCACATTTAGACAGAGAAGAAGTTGACTTCATATTAGAAGATAACTTTTCTTGGGATGAAGATGTGGATGATGAGCGAGGTATAAAGAAAAAGAAACTCGCTTATAAAGAAGAAATTGCTAAAGCTCGTAATTTTCTGGAGCAAACAAAGAGTAAATACTACGACGAAATCAAGTTGAGACCCGGCGTAACTCAAGAGCAACAGAAAGCAATGGACTTTTTCAATAGATATAACAAAGAGCAAGACATAGCTAATAAACAACATCAAGAGTTTCAGCAAAGAACTAATAAAATGTTCTCTAACGATTTCAAAGGTTTTGAATTTAATGTTGGAGAAAAACGTTTTAGATACGGAGTTGCTAATCCTCAAGAAGTTGCTAAAAGCCAATCGAACCTCTCTCATTTTGTTAAGAAGTTCTTAAACGAAGATGGAAGTGTAAAAGATCATGTTGGTTATCATAAAGCTATTTATGCAGCAGAAAATGCTGATACTATTGCTAATCATTTCTATGAGCAAGGCAAGGCCGATGCTGTTAGAGATATAAACGCAAAATCTAAAAACATTAATTTGACTTCGCAGACGCCTGCTGGAGGAGATATAATGCTTGGGGGATTAAAAGTAAAAGCAATATCTGGTGTTGATAGTTCTAAGTTAAAAATACAACGCAAAATAAAAATAAATAAATAAAAACAACAACATGCCTATTTCAAATTTATCTGGGGGAGCATTTCCTCCCTCATTAAAGCCAATGCCGAAAAAGCAGGTAGTTCAAGATAATTATATTGATTTTCATGACTCTAGCTTTTCAACTTGGACACAACAATATCTACCTGAGCTTTATGAGCAAGAAGTAGAAAGATACGGAAACCGAACTTTAGGTGGTTTCTTGAGAATGGTTGGCGCTGAAATGCCAATGACATCAGACCAAGTAATTTGGACTGAACAAAATAGATTACACATTGCTTATGACAAAGTAACTGTATCACAAGTAGGTACTTTCCCTAAGTTTAGAGTTGTTATTACTAGCACTGGTAACCCAGCTTCATCTGGTATTAGAGTTGGTAATACTATTTTAATCTCTGACAATTCTACTGGTTTAGTAACTTTAAAAGCTTTAGTACTTAGCAATACTGCTAACTCTACTACTGATGGTTACACTTTAGAATGTCACGCTTATGAAGGTTCTGCTTTAGCCGCAGGGTTGTTAGGATCAGAAGCTTGTAACTTGTTTGTATATGGTTCTGAATTTCCAAAAGGAAGTGACGGAATGAAGCAAGCTCTTACTCCTGTACCTACAACTTATGAAAACAGCCCAATTATTTTAAAAGATAATTTTGAAATAGCTGGATCTGATGCTGCTCAAATAGGTTGGATAGAAGTGGCTACAGAAGAAGGTACTTCAGGATATATGTGGTATTTAAAAGCTGAGTCTGAAACAAGACTAAGATTTGATGATTACTTAGAAATGAGTATGGTTGAGTCTGAGAAAAATGCTAATGCTGCTAACTTCCCAACTGGCGCTGCTCAGTTTACTCCTGGAAGTTCACAAGCTATTAAAGGATCTGAAGGTCTATTTGCTGCTGTAGAAGCTAGAGGTAATGTATACTCTGGATTTTCTGCTCCTACTTCTGGTGGTTCTGGTGCTTTAGCTGATTTCGACACTATACTTCAACAACTAGACAAGCAAGGTGCTATTGAAGAAAACATGTTATTCTTATCAAGACAAACTGCTCTTGATTTTGATGATATGATTGCTGCTGTCAATGGCGGTTATGCTACTGGCGCTTCTTACGGTCTATTTGACAATGAAGAAGATATGGCATTAAATTTTGGTTTTTCAGGATTTAGAAGAGGTTCTTATGACTTCTACAAAACTGACTGGAAATACTTAAATGATGCTACTACTAGAGGATTATCTAAAGAGATTGATGGTGTAATGGTACCAGCTGGAACTACTACAGTATACGATCAAATGTTAGGTATTAACATTAGACGTCCTTTCTTACACGTAAGATATAGAGCTTCTGAAACAGAAGATAGAAGATACAAAACTTGGATCACTGGATCTGTTGGAGGTGCTTATACTTCTGATTTAGATACAATGAGAGTTAACTTCTTATCTGAAAGATGCTTAGTAACTCAAGCTGCTAACAACTTTGTATTATTCAAAGGAGCTTAATAGCTGTTTAAAATAAAAGATCCCGCTTCGGCGGGGTCTTTATTAATTATTATATTATATTATATTATGGAAGAAACAAAATCAAAAAAGGCTACAGTTAAAAAAGCTGCGCCTGTAGAAAAAAAGCCAGTTGATACCTGGGAATATAAAGATAGAAATTATTATCTAATAGGAAACAAAACGCCTTTAACTCACACTATACCTAGTAGACATTCTAGTCGTTATCCTTTAGTATGGTTTGATCCAGAAAAAGGTTATGAAAGAGAGTTAAGATATGCTACAAATCAAAAATCTGTTTTTGTAGACGAACAAAAAGGAGAATCAACATTAAAACATGTTGTATTTGATAAAGGCCACTTACATGTTCCTAAAGAAAAAAGAAACTTACAAGAGTTTTTAAGTAAACATCCTCACAACAATATATTGTTTAAAGAGTTTGATCCAGTTGTACAAGCTGAAGATGAATATGAAAATTTAGAAATAGAGTTAGAAGCAATGACAACTGCTATGAGTATGGACATAGATCATCTAGAAGCTATATTAAGAGTAGAACAAGGATCATCAGTAAATGATCTTAGCTCAAAAGAACTGAAAAGAGATGGTTTAATGTTCGCTAAGAAAAACCCTTCTTTATTTTTAGATTTAGCTAATGATGAGAATGTTGTATTAAGAAACTTTGCAATAAACGCTACTGAAGTAGGTTTATTAACTTTATCACAAGATCAAAGAACTTTCTTGTGGGGTAGTAACCAAAGAAAATTAATGACAGTACCTTTTGACGAAAATCCATATTCAGCTATGGCTGCTTGGTTTAAAACTGATGAAGGTATAGAAGTTTATAGATCAATAGAGAAAAAACTTAAATAACAAGTGATTATAATTTAGGGTGGTTCACGCCACCCTTTTTTTTAAAAATATTAAAATGGCAATAAGCGTAAATAAAGTATATCAAACTGTATTACTTATTTTAAATAAAGAGCAAAGAGGTTATATGACGCCTGAGGAATTTAATAAAATAGGTACGCAAGTGCAAAGAGAAATATTTGAAAAATATTTTGAAGACTTAAATCAATACGCTAGATCGCCTCAAAGTGATATAGACTATGGCAATAGGCTAATGAACCTAAACGAAAAAATGAATATATTTAAACGTGATGGCAATGCAGCTTATGTGTCTGGTGACAATAACTTTACACTACCAACTGGTACTCACATAATAGGATCTGTTACATATGAAGAAAATAACAGACTACCAGTTGAAATGCAAAGAGTAGATAGAGGAGAGTTTTACAATTTAAGATTATCTCCACTAGTAACTCCAAGCGAACAATTTCCAATATACTTATTAGAAGAAAATAAATTAAAAGTATATCCAGATATTATAAATACAAAAGCAAACGCAGGTACTGCAAATGTAGCTGTTCAACATATTAAAGTTCCAGAAGATGTCAACTGGGCTTATACGGTAGGTAACTTAGGTCAATTTATATACAACTCAAGTACTCCACCTACTGTTGACTTTGAATTACATAACTCTGAATTTACAGAAGTAGTATTATCTATATTACTATATGCTGGTATAGTTATAAGAGATCCTCAAATAGTGCAAGCTGCATCAGGACAATTACAAGCTGATAGAGTAAATCAAAAACAATAATAGATGAGTTTAATTAATCAAACTAACGAAGAGTACTACGCTGGTGAAAAAATAGTAGCTGTAACAACTACACCTCAAAGTGTGTTTACATCTACATTTGAAGTTAAATTACAAACAGAATCAACTACAGCACCGGCTAATTTTGATTTAAAAGTAAGTACGGATGGTGGAAATACATTTAATGATTATACAGGTACTATAGTATCTGTCGTTAATAATAATACAGTAACACCACCTTATAATACTCAAACTATAACTGTTAATCCAGCTGTTCCAGCTACTGCCGATACACTAGTTAGAATAGGTTTAAAAGCTACAGCTCTTTGGAATAACTATGGAAGTTATGAATATATAAAACTTAATGATATAGTAAATAACTTTTTAATAGCTTACACTGGTGTTGGTAAATTAATACCATTGGTTAAAAGAACTGATGTTATATTTCACGCTAAAAGAGGTTTACAAGAATTTAGTTATGATACTTTAAATAGTATAAAAGCTATGGAGCTAGACTTGCCTCCAAGTATGTCTATAATAATACCTCAAGACTATGTTAATTATGTTAGGATGTCTTTTGTAGACGAACTAGGCGTATTGCACCCTATATATCCAGCTAATAATTTAACTACTGACCCAACGTCTGTACCTTTACAAAATGGTGACGGTACATTTATTCAAGATCAATATGGATCAAATACTGAAGCTGATCAATCTATAACTAGAACTAGATGGAAAGATGCTAACGACAGGTTAATAAATGGCGCTTATCAAGAATATTACTATAATGCTAACGTTTATAACTGGAGTTGGAGAAAAGAGTCTTATGGAAGAAGATATGGCTTAGATCCAGTAACTTCTCAAAGCAATGGTTGGTTTAACATAGATAAAAGAAAAAATATAATATCTTTTTCTAGCGACTTAAAGGATAGACTTATAATATTAGAATATATATCAGATGGTTTATCTTCAGATCTTGATACTAAATTACCTAAAATGGCTGAAGAAGCTATGTATATGCATATAGCTTATTCTATATTAGCTGGTAGAGCTGGAGTGCCAGAATATGTAGTTCAAAGGTTTAAAAGAGATAGATCAGCTCAACTTAGAAATGCTAAAATACGTTTAAGTAATATGAAGCTAGGTGAAATGATACAAAACATGAGAGGCAAATCAAAATGGATAAAGCATTAAGATGGCAGAAGTAAGAAATGTATTTGTCAAGTCTAAAATGAATAAAGACTTAGATGAAAGACTTTTACCTCCTGGTGAATACAGAGATGGCAGAAATATATCTGTTAATAAAAGTGAAGGTCCTGATGAAGGTGTTGTTGAAAATATTATAGGTAATAATCTATATTCTAATTTTAACTTTGGTGCAGACGTAGAAATAATAGGTGCATATGTCGATACTGATAGAGATAGAATATTTATATTTGCCACTAATCATTCTGACGGTTCGCCAACTCAATTAGATGCTAGAGCAGTTGGTAATGTAGATACAGTATCAGGAAGATTTACAAAAAGTGCTGTTTGTGTTATAGCATATATAGAAGGACCTACATCTTCTAACGGCAATGTGCCTAAATTTGATAAACTAGTTGAAGGAGTGTTTTTAAATTTTTCTAAAACGCACCCTATGCTTGGTATAGATATGATAGAAGATTTGTTATTTTTTACTGATAATAGAAATCAACCAAGAAAAATAAATGTACAAACAGCAATAGGAGCTTCTGCTACTAGTCCAGAGCCTTATTATACAACTGAAGATCATATATCTGTAGCTAAATTTGCTCCTGTAGAGCCTATAAACTTTATACATAAAGTAGGTGGAGCTTGGGTATCTGGTTTAATAGATGAAACAAGCGAGTATTTACCTGCTAATTCTACAGGTATATTTAGTTCAGCTGGAACACCTGGTCAAATTATATGTAGTGCTAATATACCTCAGCTAGCTTCTTCTTTAAATAACACTGTTAGATTTAAAAATTTAAATTTTCCTGAATTAGGTTATTTCTTAATGACAAATTTTACTAGTAATTCACCTGCTACTTTTACTTATAAATACCCTATTAATTCTAATAATACAGCTGCTCAATCTTATGCTGCAGCTATAGAGGCTGCAAAAAGTTTTTCTGGGTATGACAATAGCAATAATCCCAAAAGATATCCGTTTGCCGCCGGTGATGTGTTACAGTTTGAAAGACAAAACCCTTTGTATGATGCTTCTTATTCAGGTGATAAAGAATATTTAAGAAATAAATTTGTAAGATTTAGCTATAGGTTTAAATATGACGATGGTGAATACTCTTTGATGGCGCCATTTACTCAACACGCTTTTATACCTAAACAATTTGGTTATATACTAGACAGTCCATACCAAGCTAGTGGGCCTAACCAAATGAAAAGAGATGAAAAAGACATAGCTGAAAGTGGAATAAATAGATTAATGGAAAACCAAGTTACATCGATAAAGCTAAGGTTGCCAATGCCTAATTTAGTAACTGGAGTTCAAGCTCAAAAATCAGTTTTTAAAAAGTTTTTTAAAGTAAAAACTATACAAATTTTATTAAAAGAATCTGATGGTTTAGCCATCAAAGTAGTAGACGAGATAGATGTGAATGATGTAAACGGCACTGATAAGTTTTATGAGTATGATTATAAATCTGAAAAACCGTTTAAAGTTTTACCAGATGCAGACGCTACTAGAGTTCATGATAAAGTACCTATAAGAGCTTTAGCTCAAGCTGTTAGTGGTAATAGAGTTATATATGGTAATTTTATAGAGAAAAACGAATCACCTGACTTCTTACAATTTGATATAAGTGTAACGGATAAACCTGATAATACAGCTACTGTGTTTGATCAAAAAGAATATCCTAACCACACTTTAAAGCAAAATAGATCTTATAAAGTTGGTGTAGTATTAGTTGATAGATATGGTAGGTCTTCTAACGTTATATTAAGAAAGCCTAATTCTTCTGTGTCTATTGGTGGTGAATCATCTTCTATATATGCTCCATATGAAAACTTAACTAATGGCACTTTAAACTGGCCGGGTAATAATTTAAATATATTATTTAACAACACAATACCAGTAAATAAAACAAGTACTTATCCAGGTATTTTTTCAATAAATAACCCTTTAGGGTATTATAGTTATAAAGTAGTTGTACAACAAAAAGAACAAGAGTATTATAATGTATACGTGCCTGGTGCATGTTCTGGAAAAATAACTTTTAAAGGTGAAGCTGGAACACAAACTAATTTTCCAACATACCCAAGAGCTAATACCACTACAAATATAGTATTATACGGAGATAATATAAACAAAGTTCCAAAAGAACTAGCTGATGTTGGTCCAACTGAAGAAATATATGGTAGTGAAACTTTACTTTATCCTAGAGTAGCTACTAGATATATAGTAAACGCTAGTAACAATCCTACAGCTTACAAACCAGCTTTATCAAGTTCTGAATCTTCTCAAATAAGAGAACTTAATGAATTCACTGTAAGTTCAATAATGTCTTTTAATGACTTAGGCGCTTGGGTTGGTGATAGAAATAAAGCTCCAAGTGGTTCTTCATATCCTCACGATGGAACAAACTACATAGATCCATTATATTTAGAAGGTTCACATAACCCATTTGTTGCTCAATTAGCTACTAATTTTTTAGTAGGTTTTGCACCAGCAACTCAAGAAGGAATACAACAAGGCAATACTCAATTACCACCTAGTTTTTCTAAAAATTTAAATGTTTTTGAAACAGATCCTGTAGTGTCTAAAATAGATATATTTTGGGAAAGTAGTTCTGCTGGACTTATATCTGATTTAAATAGCGAAATAGAAAGTGGTACAGCTGGACTACCTGTAGGTATAAGTGAACCTAACTTTAACATGTTAGAATCTTTAACTCCAGGTGTAAGTGCTTGGGTTTCAAATACATTTGATATAATTGACGATACTGGTAGTGCTATAGCGGGTGCTACAGCTACCATGGAAGTAACTAACGGTAATAACTCTGTTGTAAACATATTTGAACTAGAAGAAAGCCCAGCCGCTCCTTCTTATAGAATTAGATATAATCCTACTGATGCTAGTATTTATTATGGTTCTGATGCTAATTTTAGAACTTTTAATTTTAAAATAACATCAACTAATTCAAGTGGTGCTATAAATGTTTCTAATCATGAAATGCTACTGAGCAATGTTGCTCCTACTTTTACCATACCTACAAATGGTGTTGGTACAAAAGCATATTTATATCCAGGTGAAAGCGGCTTTCCATCAGGACAACAAGGAGCTATTGACAATCCATTTCCTATATTTACTTTTAATCCTTCAGCTAGTAATCCTCAACCTGGATCATCACTAGGTAGTTTTAATATGTTCACTGATATAGTTAATGGTAGTGGAAGTACTGTAGGAAACGTTAACACAGAGGAAACAGTTTTAGTTCAAGATGGCTCTGTAGCTTCTAGAGTTTTGTTTCAATTATCTACAGTAACACCAATAACTACTATAAAAGTTACTTCAAGTTTGAATGACTTGCAATATTACGGTAGTAGAAATGACGATACAGGAGCACCAGGCGTGGGTATATATTTATTAAAAGTTTATGCTGTTGATGCTAATCCTATAGGTATTAAAACATTTTATTCTGCATATTTTCAAATACAATAATAATGGGGTATAGATTAAATGTTAAATATTACAACTCTTTTTGGTTAAAGAAAACTATATATGTAGGTAGCTTGCCTAATCCAACAGCAGGCCAGCCTGATCCAAATAGAGGAGGTTATGGTTCTAATTTTCCAGGGCTGCCATGGAATCCAACAGACTTTCCAACGTTTCCATCTGGCGCAGGCGATAGTCAAAATAGTAACTATGATGAAGTAGAAAACTGGTTTATAGAAGAATCAAGGTATCAAGGTGGATTTAACGATGTTTCTACTGATTATGGTGCGAAAGCTTACTTAAAAGAAGATAATAACTCTCAAGAGTATAGGCCAAATGCTTTGATATACTCAGGTGTTTATAATTCTAGAACTGGATTAAACGACACTAATGTATTTTCTGTAGGTGAAGCGATAACTAGAGCTGTTGATCCTCATCAAGGTAGTGTTCAAAAACTTTATGCAGAAGATACTAACTTAATAGTGTTTCAAGAAGATAAAGTAAATAGAGCTTTAATTGATAAAGATACTTTATATACTTCTGAAGGTGGTACACAGACATTGCCTCAAGGTGTTGTTATAGGTCAATTAACTCCATATAAAGGTGAATTTGGTATTAGTAAAAACCCAGAGTCATTTGCTGTATATGGATTTAGAAAATATTTTGCAGATAAAGATAGAGGTTCTATAATGAGATTATCATATGATGGTATGACAGAAATATCTGAGTATGGTATGTCTAACTTTTTTAGAGATCAATTAAAAAATATAAGTGAGATACAGCAGCCTGTTGATTTTGTTAAAACTTCTAATGGGCAGTTTTCTACGCCAAGTGGTGGTTTACCTGATCCTAAATGGGTTAGATTAACCACATCGTCTAGTGATGTACCTACAGGCGCTGCTTTAATAGTAGCTGGAATTGAATACCCAACATACGTTACAGCTGTGGAAGCTGACTATGTTTATTTAACTAGTCACTATAATGACAATGCTAATAATCCTATAACAAACGGAACTGTTATTACTTTTAGAACTTATATAAAAGATAAAATACAAGGTGCTTGGGATATATATGATAGAAATTATGTTGTGTCTTTACAGCAAGAATCTCAAAGTGATTATCATACTTTATCTTTTGATGAAAGTGTTTTAGGTTGGCCAACTTTTTATACTTATAGACCTGGTGAAATGTTTAGCTTGAAAAATACTTTTTTCTCAACTAACTCAGGTGAAATATATCAGCATTATTTTGAAGGTAGTAGCAATAATAGAAATACATTTTATGGTGTCACTTCTAAGTCTTCAATAACATTTGTTTTTAATCCAGCGCCTAATATTAGCAAAAACTTCTTAACGGTAGGTTATGAAGGTAGCAATGGTTGGCAAGCTGAAAGTTTTATATCTGACTTACAAGGATTACAAGAGGTGCCTAGCAACTATGTTAATCCTAATACAGCTAATCCATCATATGTAAATTATAATGATAGTAGTGTAATAGTAAATAGTTACTATGAAGGTGCTTACGATAGCCAAGGAAATGAATATCCTGCAGCATTAACAGAGCCTATATTTAGAGCTGGTTTCCATTTAAAAGAAGGTAAGTACGTAGCTAACTTAAAAAGTAATAGCTCTACTAGAGCTGGTGAAGTTGTGTTTGGCCCTGATGCTTATGGTGGTTATCCAACAAGTGGTATTAAAGGATATGTGGCTACGGTTAAATTATCTACAGACGCTAGTACTAATCCAGGTGGACAAAAACAAATATTCGCAGCCTTCACTAATCAAGTAACATCGTCTAATTAAATTAAATTGAATATACGTAGACTTACAGACAAAGACTGGGATACGTTAGTATCTTGGTGGAGTAATTGGCCTAAATGGCAAGCTCCAGTAAAAGATTTTTTACCAGAAGATGGTAAGGGTGGTTTAATAGTTGAAAAAGATAATAAGCCTATAGTGGCTGGATTTATCTATTTAACTAATTCTAAGACAGCTTTATTAGAATGGATAGTATCTAATCCTAAATATAGAGAAACTGACAGAAAACAAGCTATAGAGCTTCTTATAACAGGAGCTGAAAATCTTGTTAAATCACTTGAATATAAATATTTATTTGCGGTAATGCAACATAAAGGACTAATTGAAACACACGAGAAACTAGGGTGGAATAAAGATCCAAAACCCTCATATGAATTAACTAAAGTATTGTAATATGGCAGTAACAACAAGTTTAGCAATAGCAGCAGGTGTAGCGGCAACTACTAAATTAGTAAATGCACAGATGCAGAAAAATGCAGCTAAAGAACAACAAGAACAGCAAGCAACAATAGCTAATGATAAAAAATTAGCTATAGAAGAGCTAGAAAAAAATAGGCAAGAAGTTATTAATCCGTATGAAAATATGGCTAATGAATTTGAAAATATAGGAGTTGCTACACAAGCTTCTAAGTTTCAAGCTGAAGAAGCTGACATTGCTTTAGCTAATACTTTAGATACTATAATGCAAACAGGTGGAGGCGCTGGTGGTGCTACTGCTTTAGCAAGAGCTGCTTTAGAATCTAAGCGTGGTATATCTGCTGATATACAAAAACAAGAACAAGCTAATAACCAAGCAAGAGCTGAAGGCGCTAATCAAGTTGCTCAATTAAAAGCTCAAGGCGAAGCTTATAAGTTTGAATCACAAGAAGCTAGAGATAATGCTCAGTTAAATAGATTACAAGCTCAACAAGATCAAGCACAGTATTTAGAGCAACAAGCTAGAAATGTTAAAGTGGCTGCTAATCAAGACATGTTAGGTGCTGTTGGAGGTGCTGTAGGCGGTATGTTTGATCCATCAAGCATGGTTAGAGGTGGTAAAACCTTTGGTCAAGACTTAACAGCAGGTAAAATATTCGGTTAAAATATAAATTATGGCAAAAAGATATTCAGGAGTTAAATACGGCGGTAGTAGAGGCAGAGGTGGTTCATATGAAAATCCACAATTAATAACTAACCAGCAGTTCGATGCTTATTTATCTAGTAGACCTAGTGTAGCACAAGAGATGGACCAAATGGTAGCATCTGTAGTTGCTAATAACAAATTAGAAAGAGCTAAACAAGAGAAATTATTTGCAGAACAAAATTTAGAGCAAAAAACTATGTTTGATAAAGTAGCTGGTATAAAAGAAACTGGCTATGGTAATTTTGACAAAAGCATGAATGAGTTTTTTGATGCTCAAACTGAAAAATATTTTAAAATAAAACAAGGCATTAAAGATGGTACAGTTCCTCAGATGGAGGGTAATAGAGCTTTATCATATTTAAATAATCAAGTAACTCAATTTAAAGATGCTGTTATACCTATAATGGCACAAACAAAAGCTTTAGCTGAGGCATTAAAAATACCGCCAGGGCAACCAGGTGCTATTAGTTCTAGAGTGCCAACTGCTCAGCAAGAAGTATTATTAGAGCTACAGCAAGGAGGTAATGTGAAGTTAGTTGATAATGACGGAGAGTTAGTTTTATTTAGACCAGGTGGTGATGGCAAAGAACCAGCTATGGTAAATGTAAATGAATTATTACAACTAGAAAATAGTGGTATAAAGTATTTTGAAACAGTACCTGATTTATCTGAATCATTAAAAAGCGTTTATGATAATACTGTAAAGCCTGGAGGTAAAGATAATGCTGATTTAGTAATGTTTGAAACTAAAAGAGTAGGAGATCAAGAAGTTACAGTTAAATATATGACGCCTGAGCAAAGACAAAAAGCTGCACAATCAATGGTAAAATCTAATCAGTTTAAAGGAATACTAGATGATGATACTCGTATGAAGAGTGTTTGGGCTGATATGATGGGTAAAGACACGGATTGGATGGTATTTCCGCCTAATGCAACTGCTGATCAAATCAAGGCAATGACTCAAAAACAGAGAGATGAAGCTGCTTTATTTTTAGCTAATAAATCTTTAGATGATAATGCTGCTGCAGATGGTGTAGAAACTATAGTAGGTAGAAAAAAATATGAAGCTCCTAAACCTCAAACATCTGGCACTTCTAAAGAAAATGTTTTAAGACTAGAAACTAAAGAGCAAATAGCAACTTATGGAGATGATTATGAGGCTATGACTCTAGAAGCTGACAGTTATGTAGGTAACCCACGAGCTGTTATTGATAGATACGAGTTCTATAGCGGAGGATTGAAAGATTATAAAACTAAAGAAGAAATACTAGAAGAAGACCCAGATTTTAAAGATGCTGACAAACTAAAAAATGATAGAATATACTTTGTAGTAGATGAGGAGGGCAATATAAATCCAAATGTTTATAAAGAAACTTCTAATCTTCAAGACGTAGTTGAAATATTCGCAATAGGTAAAGGTTTAAATGATGCTGCCATACAACAATTAAAAAAGAAGTATCCAGTTAAAAAAAGAGTAGTACAACCAAATAACGAAGCACCTAAAGATTATGCGGCTGAAGTAGCTAGCAAAACCACTACAACTGAAGATGAAACTAAAAAAGCAACAGGAGCTACATCTGATACTTCTAGATTCCCTTCACCAGGTTTAAAGTAAATTAAATTATGCCAAAAATATACACAATGATGGATTCTACAGGTCAACTGTGGAATAACATTAATGAAGATTTATTACCGCAGTTTATGCAGGACTATCCTGAAGCTACAACAGTAAGCGTTGAAGATGACGAGCCTGTACAATTAGAGCAACCACCAATTGAAATAGACTCAGATCCTAATAAAAAGTATAGAGATAAATTACAAAAAGATTTATCTGGTTATGATCCAGTAAAAGAAATATTAGTTAAAACTTATGAAGATTTACCTACTGAAACTAGGATGAAGTTAACTGATAAAGATGCTAAAATAGCTGCTACAGGTAATTTGCAAAACATAAGCGATCAAGGTAAAAGAATTATATTAACAGACTATACTTTTCCAAGTGGATGGACAGGTAATAAAGATTTTAATGGTTTTATAGAAGTTAATAAACAAGCTAAAGAAACTTTTGGATTAGATGAATCATCTGAATATGACTCTAAATTAAATAAATATAATCAAGATCTTAATAACGCTTTACTTAATGTAAAAGAAGGTGAAATACCTACAAACATATTAGATGGAGATTTAGGTGCTAAAATAGTAGGGCATGAAGAAGAGCAAGTATATAAAACTTTAAACAAACTTTATGGTAGTTTTGGTTTTGAGTTTGAAGAAACTGGACTAGGTGACAATATAAAAGTATATGCACCTAATGGTCAGGCAACTGAAATATCTTTAGACAACTGGACTAACGCTGGAGACAAAGAGCAAGCAAGTAAGTTAAAAAGTTTTCTAGATTTAAACAAAGGAGAATATAAGCCTAAAAACTTAAAAGAAATAGCTACTATAATAGATGGTGATCTAGATGCCGCCGCTATAGAAAAAATAGCAAAAGATAAAGCTGGAGAAGGTGAATGGGACTGGTTAAAAAACTGGTATAAAGAAGATAAGCTTTCAGCTGAAACTATAAGAAAATTTGACGCTGCTTACGATGAAGATGTAGTTAAAGAAGAATCTCAAAAACTAAATAATAGTTTAATAAGTATAAATAAGCAGATGGCTGAAAATCAAGCTGCTGTTAATACTTATAAAAAAGATGTTGCTTTATTAGAAGATGAAATTAAAAACGGTAATTTAACGCCACAAGAGATTGAAGCAAGAAGAACTGCGCTACTTCAAACACAAACAGAATTAGTAAGTACAGGTAATAATATACAGAATATATATGAAAAAGAAATAAAACCTTTACAAGCTCAACTACAAGTAGTTAATGCTAAGAAATACGTAGTAGAATCT
>Ga0208899_1000389_pt1 | contig 32599 bp, 44 predicted proteins | sample VirMetDEL_Nov_24_FD_184518 | JGI IMG/M metagenome (GOLD analysis project Ga0208899, IMG submission 184518) | Aqueous microbial communities from the Delaware River and Bay under freshwater to marine salinity gradient to study organic matter... | ecosystem: Environmental > Aquatic > Marine >... | reverse complement strand
AATAGTGTTATTATACACTGGTTTCTGAGGCTGTCAAGCACCTATTGGAAAAAAAATTCCTCTTCTTTCCACTCGTAGACATCTGGCTCCTGGGACAAAAAATCTTTAAAGCCCTCGATGGCCTCTATGAGGTAGTAGAGAGACGAAGATTTACCGTTTATGTCTGCTAGTTCTTGGTAGAATTTAACAGTCTCTGGGTCTAGCCCTTTATTGACCAAGGTGAACCACAGGCTCATCTCGTCTACTATGTCGATCTTGGTGGTCATTCGCCGTATGTCTCCGTTAGTTTCTCTTTGTGTGTCACTACGTCACAGTTGTAATATACTTCTCTGTTACAACCTTGGCAATAGTAGTGGTCAAAGTAGTCTATGGTGATAATATATTCCATAGGTGTCTGGCAACGTGTGCAGGTTTTCATCGTCTGGCCTCCCTGAGCATCCAGCAGACAGCGCATAGTAGGCTGCCCTTTGTCTTAATGGTAGCAGTTTTGAAGCAATGTTGGCATTGGTGTTTCATTTAGTCGTCCTCTCTCCACAAGATTGTTAGCAGTTGATCGAGTGCTAAGTATACAATGGTGACAATGATTGTGCAAATGATAATCTCAATCATAGAACCACTCAGGACCAGAATTGGCACATTTATTCCACTTGCACATGTAGGCTTTGTCTCCCTTGTAGTAGTTCCGATAGGCGGTAACCGCGCAGGTTTCGTCTTTGTAGTGTTCCGGCATACACATAGGCGGCTCGTACATCTCAACGGCTCTTTCGATGTTATGGGGCAATAGTGCCAATTTTGTCAGCAGTCGTTCTGTTTTGTGAACTTTGCCGTATCGGTTGGTATATTCGCTGCAGAGTGCGTTTAGGTGCCTGGCGGTCCAAATGTAGTTCAATGCGCCTGAGCGTACCCATACCGCGCTAGGGTGGTTCTTATGGGTTGCTTTATACAGGCCCATGGTGTCAGCGTGTTCATCGCCGTCTAGCACGCGGTGCGCGGTGGATAGCAACTGAGCGGTTTCGAGGATCATTTTGACAACATGTTTGTCGCATTGCATTGTGGCCGCATTGACAGGACACTTGTCCAGATAGAATATATTCATGCGCTGAGTTTTCCCTTCTGTTTCAAGATTGCACAAGATAGGGCAAAGCGTAACGCCTTGCCCTAGTTTTTGCAATCTAGTGCTTCGGGTATGAGATAAACGCAACCGATTTGTCCCAACATGCGCGGCACGGTCCGCAAGCATTGCCACGGGTTCGCGCCTTGCACTCTAAGCCCTTGGGCGCGTTGTCTTTCGTAAAGACTTGCGAACCATGTTCCGCGCCCTTGGGCAATGCGCCGTCGAGCTTGCTAGCTGAAACCCGAATGACCAGGTTTTCCGGCAATTCGCCATAGGCCGTGACGATTGCGCGTTCCTGAGTTGGTAGCCAATGTTTGATCTTCGGGGTCATACGGCAGACTTGCACGATAGCGTCCAGCATATCAACCGATTGCAAATCGCCGCTATCAAACCAACGATGGAAACCGTCTGTGTTATAGCGCAAGATTTGAAAAGCCATTGCTTGCGCCCATTGTTCGGGGTCGGCACGGTTGAACTTTTCAAGATTAGCTTTCCAGCCCGCGTCTACACTAGGACGTAGCTTTTGCAGCTTGCGTGCGTAACATGAACGGCACGGGGTTCCTTCTATCTTGGCAAGCTTTGATCCCGTCTTACAAGCGAATGCGTCGATTGCAAACGTGGTTCCCGGCATTTTGCTGTTTCCGGTGGATATGTTGCCAAGTTCTTTTGCGTGTTTGACTAACATGATTTTTCCTTTCTAGTTGGCCATGATTGCCCAAACCTTAACGATTTGGGCAACCATTGACAACTAGCAATTGGCAAGTGCTACAGCCTTAGCAAAACCGCGCGGGGTGGCTGATCGAATGTTTTTTGTCTTTACAGACTTCCCACCTAGCTTTCCCCATTGCGTGGACTTGCCATAGCTTTCGCAATCAACTGGCATTGGCTCAGGCATATTAAACCCGTTACCTGTCCACAAACAGGTCCGCTTGCTATAGGCATCGCGCGGCGCGATATATTCTGGCCATCGCGGGTGATCCGCTTCCGCTTCTGGAATATATCCGCCATACTCGAACGGCTGGAAAGTATGGTCAGGCTTGCGCCATAGTGTAGCAAGGCGTGATACGGGGTTCTCAATGTAATATGGAACCCGAAGCATATCCGCGACAACCGCGCAACGTTCCGCGTGTTGCGCCGCGCGTTCTTGGAAGCCCGGATTTTCCCGTTCCTTCCTAGCAAAATGCTTTGCACCTGATACAGCTAAATCAGTGCAAACCGGAAAAGCACTCAGGAACCGCGCCTTGTCGTAGTGCCGCGAAGCAATGGCGTAAAGGTCTTCCACGCTATGCAAGTCAGCGCGGCAATAGGTTATGCCGTCGCGGGTTTCCTCCCCGTTGTGCTGGATATCATAGGCGAAGCAATCAAAGCCCATATCGCGCCACGGTTTCAAAGCCTCGCCCGTGAAGTCATACAGGCTTATAATGTGCGTCTGTTTTTTACTGATCATCTTCGTCAATCCTTTCTTGACAAGCTTCACAAAGAAATCCGTGTTTTGTTAGTTCATGCCATTGTGGCGTGTTTCGCGCGTCTATAGGCGTTCCGCAAATATCACAATCTATCATATCACCATACATGATTTTCCCTTTCTAGTTAACTTGCCAGCAATGGGCGCAGCTATGCCAGCCGCGCCCATGTCTTGCAAGTTATCCGATATCAAAAGTTACTGTTTCACACTCGCTAGCTAAAACGCCAAACGGCTGCAGGTCATGGTATTTTAGGAAGCCGCAATCATCGCGCGTATCAATCGCGTGGAAATATGCGTTTTTCAAAAGATATGTTTCCGTCATCGCGTCGAGTGCCGCAATGTCTTCGTCACTTAGTCCGGTATAGTCGCTATAGAAAAGAGCGGGCAAAAAGTCCACCGGTATTCGTAAATCGATTGTGTTCATTTTTTCTTCCCTTTCTGATCAGTCTTTGCGTTCCAAGCTTCTAATCCAATCGGCAAGCTTTGCCAGCCGGTCATTGTCTAGCAATGCCAAGGCGCGCAAGTGAATGTCGTCGCTGGATTTCAATTCTGCCCGGATTTCGTCGAGTGTCTTATACATAACAGGTATCTTTCCAGTTGGTGATCTACATAATATAGACGCGCTAACAATGGTTTTCTTCTATTATTTTTCACATGCACACAATGACCACAACCGTGCCACAATCTGGCCCTGGTCTGTTCTCCCTTTGTTCACACGCCAGGATCGCCCGTGAGTGGCCTTAGAGACTTTTTAGGTACCTAGGCATACCAAAAAGCCAAACGCTCTACACGCCGCTTAAAACGCCTTTTAGATGCATATGCAATAAATGCATAGCGTGATATATCAGTGCCATACGCTTCCGTATGTTATGTTATAACGTTCACTACGCACCCTCACGCACTCTCTAGAATATTTCTAATCTGCCCAACATTGGCCACAATTGTACAACACTAGGTTTTGTGTACAATTATGTGACATCATTGCCACAGTAGTGTTGCAATATTGACACCGATCGGATGTTCACGCTTTGTTCACCTGGTGCAATATTGTCACACTGTTGCAACAATGTTGTCACTGTTGCGCCTGGGCCACACTGTTGCAAAATTGTCACACTTTGGAATTATTCTAAACTGTTGCAAGATTGTCACAGTGTTGCAAAAATGTCACAACCCCCCCGTGCGTCGCGTATTATTATATGTCCTTTGCGTTCATTTTTTGGGGGAGTAAAAAATTGTCCAACACAACTGTTGACACCATTGTTACTTTATTGTATACTTAGTGTAAGGATACATTATCCTTAGGTTGTACAATATAGAGGAATAAATCTTGCCCCGTTACGCTGACTATTCCAATCCAAAGCCGATCAACAAGTCTCTTACTGAAAAGGAAGAGGCTTTTCTCATTGCTCTGGTTGATTCAAAGATGGAACCGCTGGAAGCGTTCTACGCAGCAGGGTACTCAGAGCCAAAGGAGAGCATGGCCAAACACCGCTCTAAACGGCTCCAGAAGCACCTCTGGCTGCACATAGAGAACCGGATCAAGGAACGGGTAAGCGAAACGGCCACTCTGGCTCTAAACGTCCTAGAAGACCTTATGAGGACAGCGGATAGCGAAAATGTCAGACTTAACGCCGCCAGGGATATTCTGTCTCGCGCAGGTTACGACGCGATCCAGCGACAGGAAACGGTATTTAAAGAAGTTCACGAGATGTCTGACAAGGAACTTGACGAACAGATTAAAGAACTATTGGACACAGAGAACGTAATTCCGTTCAAAGACAAGAGTTAAGACAACTGTGAAACAGGATGTACTGGAGCTTCTAAAGGAAAAGCAAAAACGTGTAGAAACAAACAGAATCAATTTCTACAAAGCTTACCCTTACCAAAAGAAGTTTCACGCTCAGGGCAAAGATTGTCCGCAACGTATTCTAATGGCGGCTAACCGCGTAGGTAAGACTTACTGCGGAGCCGTTGAAACCGCGTACCACCTAACAGGAGAGTACCCTGAGTGGTGGGAGGGTAGACGATTTAAGAAGCCTGTGAAGGTATGGGCTGCTGGTGAAAGTAACGACACAACGCGGGATATTATCCAAAAGGAACTGTTTGGCTCACCTCAAGACCCCTCACAACTGGGCAAAGGTGCAGTCCCCTTGGACAAGATTGTATCAACAGTGCGTAAGCCGGGGGTACCTAACGCCTTCTCCAGTGCCTTGGTTAAGCACAAGAGCGGCGGCAACTCTCAGATAGCCTTCAAGGCCTACGAGCAGGGTTTTGAGAAGTTCATGGGCGAGGCAATCGACGTTGTCTGGCTTGACGAGGAACCAAGGCACGAGATTTTCTCGCAGTGTATCACCAGAACCGCTGATACCGACGGGATTGTCTACATGACGTTTACCCCAGAGCGGGGCATGACCAGCGTTGTAAGTGCGTTCCTGAACGACCTGAAGCCCGGACAGTCGATGTGTACGGCAACGTGGGACGACGTGGACCACCTGGACGAAAAGACCAAAGAGCAGCTACTGGCGGTCTATAGTCCAGCAGAGAGGGAGATGCGGTCCAAGGGTATACCGGTATTTGGCTCTGGTCTTGTCTATCCGGTAAGTGAAGAAGACATAGTTTGTGAAGATTTTGAGATACCAGACCACTTTTTGTGCATAGCTGCTATCGACTTTGGTTTTGACCATCCCACCGCTGTATCGTGGGCTGCTTTAGACCCCGACGACGATATTATCTATATCTACGACGAATACCGTAGAAGCAAGGAAACACCGCTGACCCACGCAGCAGTCATTAACGCCAGAACACCGTCATTACCAGTGGCATTTCCCCACGACGGTCTACAGCACGACAAGGGCAGCGGAGTACAGTTGGCACAGCAGTACAGAGACCTAGGGGTCTACATGCTCACAGAGCACTTCTCCAACCCTCCGGTTGACGGTGCCAGCAAGGGAAACAACTCTATCGAGGCAGGTATCAGTGAACTACTACAACGCTTTGAAACAGGTCGTCTGCGGATATTCCAGTCTTGCACTGAAACACTGGAAGAGCTTCGTCTCTACCATCGTAAAAACGGTAAAGTCGTTCCGGTCAAAGATGACCTTCTAAGTGCAATGCGCTACGCCGCCCTCTCTGTAGAACGGTTTGGAGAGCGTGGTAAAAACAAAACAGTGTACCGTAAGTACAACTTTGACTCCAAGATTCAATATAATTCACCGGGAATTGTTTAATGCCAGTTAGAAAGGTCAAAGGTGGGTATCGTTGGGGAAGTAAAGGCAAAGTCTACAAAACTCGCGCAGCCGCAGAACGTCAAGGACGAGCAGCGTATGCCAGCGGATATGGTAAAGAACGCAAAGGCAAAGGGAAGGCGTAAACATGGCAAAGCAAGGTCTCTACGCGAACATCAACAAACGGAAGCGCAAAGGTATCTCCCGGAGCAAGAAAAATAGCACGATCTCTGCTAAAGCCTACGATAATATGGAAAAGGGCTTTCCAAAGAAAAAGCGTAAAACAAAGAAGAAGAAGTCCTGAGCATGGCGACTTACCTAGACGATAATGAGATCATCGCCCTCGTTGACACAGAGATCAACGGGAGTTCTACTTATTACGACTCTGAGATTAGCTCTCAGCGTGAAAAATCCATGGAGTACTTCTATGGTGAACCTTTTGGCAACGAAGAGGACGGACGTTCTCAGGTAGTTGTCACCGATGTTCAAGACACCCTCATGTGGATGATGCCGTCCCTGATGCGTATCTTCACAGCCGGTGAAAACGTAGTAGAGTTTGTACCAGAAAGTCCCGACGACGTGGCGGTGGCTGAACAGGCTACCAACTATGTAAACCATGTGTTCTACAAGCAGAACGACGGTTTCATGGTGCTGTACAATATGTTCTTGGACGCGCTGATGCAGAAAGTTGGCATCGTTAAGCACTACTGGGAAGAGATCGAAGATACTACCACCGAAGAATACGAGAACCTGACTCAGTCTGAGTACCAGGCTCTGCTGAACGACGACGAGCTAGAGCTTCAGGAACACACAGAGACAATTGTAGAACGCGCTGCCATTGACCCCATGACCGGGGAGCAGGTAGTTGTCGAGGACATTTTCCACGACGCTGTGTTTACCCGTACAGTCTTTAACGGCAAAGTAACAATCGAAAACGTGCCGCCTGAAGAGTTTCTGATTAACGCAGGTGCCAAGTCTATCGAAGACGCTAGGTTTATCTGCCACCGCTCTCACAAGACCCGTAACGACCTTATCCGCATGGGTTACGACGAAGAGATGGTGTACGATCTCCCAGCTTACTCAGCCGGAGCAGACGACATCACCACGAGCCAAGAGTACATGGCGCGTCACTCGTATGACTCCACCAACACCTACCCAAACCAAGCCGCAGAAGACTCAGAAGTTCGAGTTCAGATTTTTGAATCGTATACTCGCTTGGACATGGAAGAAGACGGGATTAGTGTACTCCACAAAATTACACACTCGGGCAATACTATCCTAGACTGTGAGCCTATCGACTATATTCCTTTTAGCTCTGTCTGTCCAATCCCGATTCCTCACAAGTTCTTTGGCCTTTCGGTGGCAGAGACTGTAGAGGATATTCAGCTTATTCGCTCTACCCTGACCCGTAACCTGCTGGACAATATGTATCTGGCAAACAACGGTCGGTTCCAGGTTGTCGAAGGACAGGTCAACATTGATGACCTATTGACCAACCGTCCGGGCGGTATTGTCCGTACTCGCGGTCCTAACGCGCTGCAGCCGATCACCACACCGGCCCTGCAGCCAGCGGCCTTCCAGATGCTTGAGTATTGGGAAGGTATCAAGACCGGACGCACAGGTGTTAACCCGCAGACGCAGGGTCTTTCGGCAGACGTTCTGAAGAGCCACGTAACGCAGGGTGCCGTGCAGGGTGCTCTTACAAACGCCCAAGGTCGCCTAGAACTGATTGCGCGGGTGTTTGCAGAGACCGGCGTTCGCAATATGTTCAAGTCGATCTACAACCTTATTCAGCGTTACGAAGACCGTAAAAAGATTGTACGTATCAACAACACCTATCAGGAAATTGACCCTGCAAGCTGGCGCGAAGACCTCGACGTAGATATTAAGGTTGGCATCGGCTACGGAGACCAGAACAACCGTATGGCCAATCTGGCAACGTTCTCTCAGTTTATCGAGAAGGTGGCTACTCAGACAGAGGGCATTGTCTCTCCTGACAACATCTACAACCTTGTTCGACAGATTGGCAAGGAGATGGGCATCAACAACATTGATGCTCTGGTAACTCCTCCACCGCCTCCGCGCACTGAACCAAACATGCAGGAACAAGCTGTTCAGGCACAAAGCCAAGCTCTCATCATGGAAGCTCAGGCTTCTCAGATGGAAGCAGAGATCAAGGCCAAGGAGCTTGAACTAAAGGCGGCTAAACTTGAACTAGACCGTGTAGAGACGGAATACAACATTGCTATCAAGCAAGAAGAGTTGAAGCTGAAGGGTATCGAACTCGGCTTTGAAATGGCTTCGGGCGAAAACGTAAAGGCATAGGAAATTAAAATGGCATATCAAAACAACATTGCTTCTCGAATCATCTCCAGCGAGAACATTACATCAACAGGAACCAGCGCGCAGAGCGGCCCTGCTCCCTTTGGAGCCACGATTGCTCGAATTGCAACTTCTGCCAACGTTAACATCGTGATTGGCCCAAACCCCACGGCCACCGCAGCAGGTACTCTGATTGAACCTGCAGATGCTTCTTACTTTGTCGTAAAGCCAGCTAGCTCAGTAGGCGGAACAGACGGAGAAAAGATTGCTTCTATCGGCACGGCCACAGTTAACGTGACTTGGCTGGAGGGCTAGTAATGGCTCGTCAGCATCCTCACGCACATCGAATTAACTCCAGTGAACAAGTCAGTGTTACTGCTACTTCTGCACAGTCAGGAACCTGTCCGTTTGGGTGCAACATAGCTCATATCACTGCTCACGGCACCTCTGGTTCACCACTGAACTTTTTTAAGATAGGCAACAACCCCACAGCCACTACAGACGGAACTTCCAGTTTTATTCACGCGGGTGACCACGACTACGTAATAGTTCGTCCAGATTCCTCTCTGGGTGCCGGGGACGGTGAGAAGATTGCCGCTGTTAGTACATCTGGAACTGCTACGATATTTATCGATTGGGTGGAGAGCTAAACAATGGCCTCAAACAAAAAAATTACAGAGCTAACAGAACTGACAGAAATTGACTTGTCGGACGATGACGTTCTGCCGATTGTAGATGTCAGCGCAGGAACGACAAATAAAGTTCGTAAGTCAACCTTGGCCTCTGCACTGGCCGGTGTGGCTTCTATGTCAGCCACGTCTCCCGTATCGGTCAACCAGGCTACAGGAGCGGTTACGGTAAGCCTAGACACCGTTCCCATCACGTCTGGCGGTACAGGCGCAGTTACGGCAGACGATGCTCGTAACAACCTTGGAGCCGCCCTTGACCCCACCGACACTCGCGGTGATTTGATCACTCGCGGTATCACAACCTTGGACAAACTTGCCATAGGCTCGAACAACTATGTTCTGAAGTCCAACGGCACTGATCCAGTGTGGGGACAGGTAGACGGTGGAGAGGTTACGGGTACAGTAGCGGTAGTCAACGGTGGTACAGGTTCAACGACCTCCAGCGGAGCACTCACCAACCTTGGTGCCGCAGCTTCGGGTGCCAACACCGACATTACGTCTCTCGGCGGTCTTACCACCGACATTGCAGTAGCCGACGGCGGCACGGGGGCCAGCACAGCTAGTGCGGCCCGTACAAACCTCGGCGCAGCGGCCTCCGGTGCTAACACCGACATCACATCGCTGGGCGGACTGACGACTGACATTGCCGTAGCAGACGGAGGCACGGGTGCGTCTGACGCAGCTACTGCGCGGTCTAATCTTGGTGCCGCTGCATCCGGCGCGAACAGCGACATCACTTCGCTGACTGGGCTGACGACCGACCTGAGTGTGTCGCAAGGTGGCACGGGCGCTGGCACGTTTACCGCGAACGGCGTTTTGTACGGAAACGGAACCAGTGCGATTGGGGCGACGGGAACTGGCACTAGCGGTCAGGTGCTGACCTCGAACGGCTCTGGTTCTGCACCGACTTTTCAGGCGGTAGCGGCTGGCGGAAAGGTGCTTCAGGTGGTTCAGGCTTCAACGTCAACGCAAGCCGAAAGCACGAGCAGCACATATGCCGACACTAACTTGAGTGCGACGATTACGCCTTCTTCCACAAGCAGCAAAGTACTAGTTCTCGCGGCGCAGCAGATCACGAGTGCTGGTGGACGCGCAGTGGCGGCAGTGAACATCGTGCGCGGAGCGACACAGGTGATCGAGTTCAATCAGATTTCTAACCCCGACAACCAGAGCGGCACCCACTATCTGCCGTATTTAGACAGCCCGTCAACGACGAGTGCAACCACCTACAAGACCCAAATCAAACGCATTGACCAATCCGGGACGGTGCAAGCACAGCGTAATGATGTCAGCGGCAACGCCACCAGTGTCATCACCTTGATGGAAATCGGAGCATAAAAAATGGCAACGAAAGCAGACGCACTCCGCAGCCTCGCCCCTAACGCTGAATGGGTCGTGACGGGCGACACCATCCGCTGGGATAGCCCTGACATTCCACAACCGACCGACGCTGAGATCGACGCGGAGGTAGCGCGCCTGACAGCGGACGAGCCGTGGGCTGCGCTTCGCGCCGAGCGTGATCGGCTTCTCGCGGAAACTGATTGGGTAACTCTCAAGGCAGTTGATGCTAGCAACGACGGGCTTGGTATTCAACTTGCTCAGGTGTGGGTAGATTACCGGCAGGCATTGCGCGACCTGCCCGCTAACACGACCGATCCTGCCAATCCGGTCTGGCCTGCAAAGCCTTCGATCTGATGCGTAGGATACTTTCAGCTTTATTTGTATTTACTTTTGTGGTATACTATTCAAGTAAAGAAGTAAAAGCACAGCAAAATCCGTTAGTGTGTTTTACTGAAGAACAAGCCTTGGCTAATGCTAAAGAAGAAAACCAACGCTTAATCTTTACTGGTATAAATCTCAGCAATCAGCCGTTTGAATTGTGGGCTTCCTCCGAAAGCTACGTACTTCTTATACTACTTCCAGACGGCACTAAGTGTACCTCCACGTCGCTTCTAGGCTTTACATTATCTAACAAAATAGGCAATCCAACATGACTGTTGAATCGGCAACTTTTATTAGCCAACTTGCTCCAGCTAACCCAGCATCTAGCGACAATATTAGTGAAGGCGACGATCACCTCCGTCTAATCAAGTCTGTCCTACAGGCTCAGTTTCCGAATATTGGTGCAGAGGCAATTAACCCTACTGTTTCGCAGTTTAACAAACTTGGGTTCGAACCTGGCACAATTGTCATGTTTGCTTCCAACACTGCTCCCAATACACAGACAATTAGCGGCGTAGATGACTGGCTTTTGTGTGACGGTTCCAACTACAGTACAACAACCTATGCAACGTTGTACAGTATTATCGGCACCACCTTTGGAACATCTGGAGCTAACTTTAAAGTTCCTGACTACCGTACCTATTTGCCGGTAGGTGTCGGCGGAACGTTTGTTCTCGGCACGGCTCAAAGTGCAGTGGCTGCAACTGGGACCGATGTTATTAAGCTTCAGCCAATCAACTTCCTGATCAAAACATGATGCTAAATGGAACTGGACATCAAAACGCTAATTACCGTAGGGGGAATCGCAGCGTCTGTGATTGGGTCAGCAGCGGTTGCTAAACATCAACTGAAGACCATACACGAAAACATCAAAGAGATTTTTACATCTCTGAAGAAACTAGATCAGCGTACTGACAAGCACGATATTAACACTGAGATGCTCAACTCCAAAGTCACTGTACTGGCTTCGATGATGTCTCCCGATACCTTGGAGAGACGGCACAGAGAGGTAGAGGCGCTGAAGAAAGACGTAGAGTTTTTGAAGGAAAAAGTAAAATGATCAACTACCGAGGCGAAAAGTTCTCAGGGTACAACAAGCCAAAGCGCACCCCCGGTAAGAACAAGAAGTTTGCAGTATTGGCCAAGCAGGGCAGCAACGTCAAACTTATCCGCTTTGGTGATCCAAATATGTCTATCAAGAAAGACCAGCCGAAAAGACGCAAAAGTTTCAGAGCGCGTCATAAGTGCGATACCAACCCGCCTAGCAAACTTACAGCTAGGTATTGGTCGTGTAAAAAGTGGTAAACGTTAACTAGGAGAAAACCATGAAAAGTTACGCAGGTGGTAGCCACGGTAAAGGAAACCGTCCGGTACAGTCAGGTATGGGCAATAAGCCTGTTGCCAAAGCTGGCGGTAACCGTTTCCCGGCTGGCAAAGGTAAATAGTATTGGACACTAAAGAAAAAGCTGCTCAAGCTTCCGTCATTCTAGGTAACGAAGCCTTTCAGGAGATGGTTAAGAACTTAGAAGAAAATTTGGTACTTGAGTGGAAAATATCTGACAATCCTGAACACAGAGAATTTTGTTGGTTGAAGTTGAACGCTCTTAGTTCAATTTTGGAAGACCTAGAGGCTTTCATACACAACGACAAAATCGAAAACAACTAACAATGAGGTAAAAATATGAGCGACGGTCAGACCAATCCGACTGAGTCGGAAGTCACTACGCCACAGCTTAATATGCTTGATGTCATGTTTGGAAGTGAAGAAAACACTAATCCAGAAGTAACATCATCTGAAGAAGTATCTGATTCAACTGTGGAGAACGAGGCGGAAGTCGAGTACGAAGCAGTAGACGATAGCGAAGTAGAGCTATCAGAAGATGATAACGAGTACGACGTATACGAAGAAGAGGAAGTTGTAGAGACCTCACCTAGCTATACCGTAAAGGTAGACGGCGAAGAATTTGAGGTTACCCTTGACGAACTCCGAAACGGATACCAGCGTCAGGCGGACTATACCCGTAAGGCGCAGTCTCTAGCTGAACAGCGTAAAGCTTATGAAGCTAACCTAGAGGCAGTAAATCAGGAAAGGCAGCAGTACAGTCAGGTTCTGGAGAACATGGCTCAGTACCAAAACCTTGAACTCGCACAGTACCAAAATATCAACTGGCAGGAACTCAAAGAAAACGACCCCATGGAGTACATGGAAAAGCGTATTGAGTTCCAGGATGCTAAGGATAAAGTTGTTCAAATTCAAGCAGAGCAACAGCGAGTTCGTCAGCAGACCGAAGCAGAATTTACTCAGCGTTTGACCAATGTTGTCAAGTCTGAGGCTGAGAAACTTTCTCAGATTTTGCCAGAGTATGCTGGTCCCGATTCGACCCTTCGCAATGAACTGAGAAGTTACGCTCTGTCACAGGGCTTTTCTGAACAGGACATTGACGGAATTACCGATCACCGCGTAGTCCTCGTGTTGCACAAAGCAATGATGCAGGACAAAGCGACGAAAGGCTCCAGTCAGAAGGTTCGCAAATCTGTTCCCAAAGTTGTCAAGTCTGGAACTCCTGAGTCTAAGAAACAACGGAGCACCAAGGCAGCGCAGGTTAAACGAGAGAGGCTGGCTAAGACGGGGAATAAGCAAGACGCGACAAGTGTGTTTCTTGACTTAATCTCTTAAAATAGGAGGCCATTATGGCACAGCCCACAGGTGTTTATGTAACCTTTTCCGCAGCGGGTCTGCGGGAAGACCTCGAAAATGTGATTTACGATATCTCTCCGACCGACACTCCCTTCATGTCGATGGGTGGTCGCACGGATGCGGTTGCTGTTAATCACGAATGGCAGACGGATGCACTTGCTGCAGCGTCGGCTACTAACTTCAACGAAGAAGGTTCGACGCTTACCGCTGCTGAACCGACCCCGACCACTCGCGTTGGTAACATCTGTCAGATCAGCCTGAAGACCACGCTGGTTTCCGGCACGCTTGACGCGGTGTCGAAAGCCGGTCGTAAGGAAGAACTGGCTTACCAGATGACCAAGCGCGCTTCTGAACTGAAGCGTGACATGGAAACCTCGCTGGTCGGCGTTAACCAGTCGAAGACGGCCATGGCGGCTGATACCACGGTTCGTAAGCTTGGTTCGCTTAGTTCCTGGGTCACCACCAATGCCAGCGTTGGCTCTGGTGGCACGGCTGCTGGTGCTGGCGGTAACGGTACTGCTCGTACCGACGGTACGCTCCGTACCTTCACTGAGTCGCTCCTGAAGGCTTCTATCCTTCTGGCGTATGACAACGGTGCCAACACCAAGTACCTGATGATGGCCCCGTCGCAGAAGCAGACCTTCTCCAGCTTTGTTGGTGTCGGCGGTGCTTCTGGCGTGTCCAACTTCAACGATGTTGCTGACCAGCGCATCATTGGCGGCATGGACATCTATGTCAGTGACTTCGGTGAGATGGCGGTTGTTCCGAACCGCTTCCAGCGTAGCCGTGACGTTTGGCTGCTCGACCCTGAGTACTATGGGGTTGCGTATCTGCGTCCGTTCTCGCAGCGTGAAGTTGCCTCCACGTCGGACGGCGAACAGCGTGCGATCATTGCTGAGTACACTCTTGTTGTCAACAACGAGAAGGCTCTCGGCGCGGTCTACGACGTTAACTAGTCTAATCGGGGAGGGGGCATTTAGCTCTCTCCCCATTTTAGAGGTTACCTATGCATAAAAATCCTATCCAAACTCAGTTTAACTATGACCACTCTGAGGACAAGGTTGTCCTTAAAAATACGCAGGACGTAAAGCCTATCCTAGAGATGAACAAAAAGGAAATGGCTGGGGACTCGCCTTACGGGCCGCAGAACAATCCTAACATGCGTAAAGTGGCTAGTATCCCTCTGGTCATTATTGAAAAGTGGAAACGTGAACTTGGCATCGACATCATGGACAAGAACGACATGCCAAAGATTAAAAAGCTTCTTAATGACCCTGAGTATCGTTGGCTTCGGACACATGAAAGCAACTTGTAATGGGCTTGGCTACTTATTCAGAGTTGAAAACTAGCGTTGCTAATTATCTCAACCGGGATGATTTGACCAGCGTAATTCCTGATTTTATCTCTTTGACAGAGAACCGCATGAACCGCGACTTGCGTGTTCGTGCAAACATGGTTCGGGCAAACACTACGACTACAAGCGGCACGGCGTTCTACGACTTGCCCAGTGATTTGATCGAACTTCGGAACATTACCTACAACTCTGGTTCTCAGGTGTATGCCTTGGCTTATCTTTCACCTGAGTCAGGTAGCCGCGAGTACGGCAACATTGTTTCTGGTGCTCCCAAAGCTTATACAAACTTGGGTAAAAACATCGAACTCTACCCAGCACCAGACGGTGAGTACACCATTGGTATCAACTATTACCAACAGTTGACACCGCTGTCCAACACGAACTCTACCAACAACATTCTGCAATCTTTCCCAGATTTGTACCTCTACGGTTCATGCTTGGAGGGAGCTACCTATCTTAACGATAGCGAACAGCTACAGCGTTTTGCAGGACTTTACCAGAAGTCTTTGGAAGACATCAAAAAGGCAGAAGATTCTGCTCGTTACAGCGGCACAGTTATGACCATGTCTGTCCAAGGTGATCCAGGTTCTCTTGTTCGTAGAGGTGCGTAATGGTTACAAGTTGGGTTTTAGATTTATTTAATATTATCCAAGAGCAGAACGGTAACCTTCTTACAGAACAAGGCGGCTTCTATATCTGTCTACAAGAGTTTGGCAGCACTGTTTGGGAAGAAGATACGGCAACCGGAAATGGCTAAAGAGCTTTTTGACATTAACGGACAGCAGACCGGCTTTTCTCTTAACACAGATTTGTCGCCCTACGACATGCCGCCTACGTTTTTCACAACCGCCAGCAACGTTCGGTTTGTGGACAAGAAGGCCAGCACCATTCTAGGCAACTCTCGCGTCTTCGGTACGGCTCTGGATGTACCGTACTGGATCATAAGCTGGACACAGGGCAGCACACCTCTGTGGATTTACGGCGGTGCTACGTCTCTGAACAAGATTGACGGTTCTACTCACTCTGACGTTACCCGCACCTCTGGGGCATACACCACCATTGCAGGGACTGCGAAGAACTGGCAGGGCGGTGTGCTTGGCGGTGTATTGGTAGCTAACAACACACTGGACGTACCTCAGAGCTTTACGCAGGGCGGCACAGAGTTTACAGACTTGCCCGATTGGCCCTCCACGCTTCGCTGTGAGGTCATTGTACCGTTTAGGAACCATTTGGTTGCTCTTAACCTAACCGACAGTGGCACCTCAAAGCCGTTTACAGTGCGCTGGAGCGACGCTATCCCTTCTGGGGCAGCTACCAACGGTGCAGACACTTGGAACACTGCCAGCACCGCCTCTGAGTCAGGAGAGGCTACCATAGGCGGTACTAAGGGTCGTATCCTTAACGCTCTGCCTCTGGGCAACGAGCTTATTGTCTACAAGGAAGACAGTGTCCACTCTCTGACCTATGTTGGCGGTACGTTTACCTTTAACCTTCGAGAGAAGTTCAAGAACACTGGTTTGTTCTCTAGGGACGCTGTTGTTGATCTGGGCGATGGTAAGCATGTGTTTATGTCCACCAACGATGTTGTGGTCACAAACGGTAACAGCCTGACAAGTGTCATTGACGACAAAGTCAAAACATTCTTGTTCTCTCAGATCGACAGTACCTATTATTACAAAACGTTTCTGGTCAACAACCGTATCCAAAACGAAGTCTGGATTTGTTATCCTCGCACAGGTGCCACTGGCGGTTTGCCAAACACCGCGCTGGTTTGGAACTATAGAGACAATACTTGGTCCACCAGAGACCTTCCCAGTGTTAACTACATTGGCGTAGGCTTGGTAGACCCTGAGCTTACAAACACTTGGGCAGCGGCCACAGACACTTGGCAGAACAGCACCCTTGCTTGGACTCAGCAAACCTATAACCCCACGGTTGATTCTCTATTGATGTGCTACCCTGCAAGCACAGCAGGTGACAGCAGGTTCTTCTTGGCTGACTCCAGTACTACGTTTGACGGAGCAACCTTTGTAACAACTTTGGAACGAGTTGGACTACACGCTGGAAGAACTGACTCTGTTAAAGCTGTAAGTAGAATTTATCCTAGAATTAGTGGTACAGGATATGTTAAAATAAGTGTAGGGGCTGAACTAGAACCCTACGCTGGTGTTACTTATGCTGATCCAGTTGAGTTCAATATTGGCGTAGACAATAAAGTTGATTGTCGAGTTCGCGGTCGATACATCGCTATCAAGTTTGAACACGACACCGATACTTCCTTTGATCTTTCTGGATATGCAATTGAGTCCGAAGTGGTGTCGGATCGATGAGCAGAGAGTTCCTCCGGTTTAACCACGCTAACCCGCCCTCTGATCCAGAAGAGCTTCCAGGTTATCTCAACGAAACTTTTATCGAACTTGGTGCTGTTTTAGAGCTACTTCGAGACGGACACTTAGACGTAGTCTACGAAGCTCCTACGAAGCCAAGTCAGGGTGACATACGATATGCAGACGGAACTAGTTGGAACCCCGGAAGCGGAGAAGGTATATACTTTTACAACGCTGCCGGTTCATGGGTTAAGCTATAGGAAAGTAAATCCTAAGAGTAAAAACTTTAAGACAATAGTGGGCCAGTGTTGGGAGTACATAGAAAACTCCACGGAAAGAAACAACACAGACGTTATCAAAGCAGTAGATATCATCCAGCGAGTGGTAGACAAGGTTTCTGATCTCTGGGTTACTATCGATTGTGAAAAGGGTGAGATCGTCGGTTGTTTTGTCATAGGGGCTGCAGCGTATCCTCAAGCAACAGGAATTAACGCAGAAGCCATTGGCGGTAAGTTTAACTTTCCAGACGTGGTCCCGGTGGTAGAGAAGTACTACAAAACTCTTGGTTATAAATTCTTTGAGATGACCGGGAGAAAAGGTTGGGAAAAGGTGATGGCCCCGATGGGTTACGAACTAACAAGTATTACTGTATATAAGAGGCTATAAAATGGGCAGTGTTTTCAAACCTAGCAGCACGGTGGTTCAAGCACCGTCGAGTTCGCAGACGCAGGGTTCAACACAAGTGGAGCCGTGGGAAAAAGTTGCTCCCTACATTGAAACACTGTTGCCACAGTTGGAAGCAGGGTTCAACGTTGCTCCACAGTTGTACCAAGGACCGCTGGTTCCGGGTACGTCTGCTCAGACCGCTGCGGCTAGGGGCTTGTACGGACAGGTAGGTCAGACTGCCGCTGGGTTTACTCCCGGTTTCCAGACTGTCTACGATCAGATGTTCCAACAGGCAACTGCGGCTCCGGGTACTAGCGCGTTGTATCAAGCACAAACTGGCGAGATTGCCAATCAGGCTCGTCAGCTTACTGAGCGTGACAAACAGTTGGCCCAGCAGCAAGCGATGGAAGCTGGACAGTTTGGGCTAGGCTCTACTGCCCTAGGTGAGCTTCAGGCTCTCCAGCAGCAGAAGCGCGAAGAAACTGTGCAGAAACAGTTGGCCAGTGCTCTGAGTGCTGAAGAGCAGCGCCGCGTGGCAGCGGCTGGTGCGTTGCCGGGAATGGCTCAGTCAGTTATCCAGTCCATGATGACACCAGCTCAATTGCAGGAAGCCATTGGCCGAGACATCGAGTCTCGACAGGCCGCTGAACTTACCGATCTTCGCCGCCTTGCACAGCAGCAGCAGGAAGCAGAACGTGCTCAGGCTATCACCTACGCTAACCTGCTGGGTGGCTTGGCTGGTCTTGGTAGCTCCACTCAGATGCAGCAGACATCCTCTGGCACGACGGGTTCGGTTATCCCTGGCACATCCATCTTCCAGCAGCTTGCTGGTGCAGCGGGTACAGCGGCATCAGCAGGTGCCTTTTCTGACATTAGGCTCAAGACTGAAATCAAACGTGTCGGAGAGCTTGAGAACGGTATTCCAATTTATCGTTGGGAGTGGACCAAGAAGGGTAAAGAGATTGCAGGTGAGCAGGGAACCCTTGGTGTTATTGCTCAGGAAGTTCTTAAGATTATGCCAGAAGCTGTCTCCATTGGCTCTGATGGTTACTATCGAGTTGATTACGGGAGAGTTGTAAATGGCTAGTCTTTTAGAAATGTTGGAACGCATGGCCCGCTCAGAGTATTACAGGGACACTCCGTCTACTGTAACCGTCAATCCTATGATGGATGCTGGCTACGAGGCCACTGGTGGGATGCTTCCTGCGGGTGAAGTAAGCCCAATGATCGATGTTGGATACGAGGCTACAGGCGCAATGGCTCCTCGCATGTATGATCCAATGGCAGGAATGTCTGCAGCAGAACGTGAAATGTACGGCGAAGCTGGCGGCATTACTACTGATCTTGGCGAGGAAAGCAGCATCTCGATCACTGGTGGTTCAGAGGCTGGTTACAAGAAGGATATTGGTTCATTCTTGAACAATCTTGCCAAAGGTGGGATTGGTGAGGGGCCAGAGCCAGTTGACCCTATCATGGGCCGTCTTCCCCCTATGCCGGGAATACCTAGAGGTAGGTCAAGCTATCGCCCCACTAAGTCTCCCTACGGCATCCCAACTGAACTGGGAACACAAGCTGAGATACAGCAGGAAGTTGCTAGGCGTATCGCTAAACAACTTGAAAACACTATTGTCAAACGGCCTTACCTCAATTTCCAAGGCTTGATTTAGGTAGGATAAGAATATGGCTGAACCAAGAAGTTTACTAGACGTTATTAGAGACCTCAATATCAATATAGGGCCGACAGGACTAAGTCCAAGTGCTTTTTCTGGTGTTAGTTCTGCAGAAGATGCTGAGAAAGTGCAGACTGCTCTTGAAAACCGACCGGCACCTACTCCGGTAACGATTCCTACGGCACCTAATATTGGAATAGGCAAACTGCGGGCTGGGCGTATGGCCCAAGCACAAGCGGCAGACCCTGCAGTACGAGACATGGCAGCTAGTCTAGCCCCTGTTCCTCAAACAGTGTCAGATAGCGTATCCAGCAATCTCATTAAGGCTTTGAATACCGGTTCTTACAACGCCAATAGAATAACACAAGCTGATCGCAAAGCAGATATGACCAAGACCCTTATGGGCGGTGACATGCAAGCTTTTTTGCAAAATCTTCTTGCACAGCAAAACCCAACACCTCCCAAACGTGACTTTGTCTCCAACCTCCTACGCATGTTTGCACAGCCTGAGTTCCAACAGCCTGGCTTTGCGGGTCAGGGCTTTGGCCCTACTGTCTTGGGAGCTACGAAAGCACTCAGGGCAATGGAGACGCAGGACGCTGAGATGGAGAAGGCTAGGTTGGAAGCCTTGGCTGATGTTGAAGCTGCAGGTCCGAGTTTTGAGCTTAAAGGGCCAGCTATTGAACTTGTAGATAGGATTAGCGGAGCAAACCAAGCTCTGGAAGCAATTCAAAGAATGAAGGCAGTTCTTTCTGCAGCTAGAGTTTCGGGCGGTGGACCGGCTGCGTTACAAGCACTTAAAAATTTCGGCAACTTTTTTGGTGTTCAGCTAGATGCCAGCAAGCCAGAAGAATATAAGCAGGAAGTAAATAAACTAAAACAGGCTATTCTTTCATCTGGCCTGTTTGGTCGAGAGGCTACCAAAGCAGAATACAAAATTCTAGAGGAAATTGTGGCAGCACCAGGTTTGTTCACAGGTGATCCAGAATTGCTTGCAAAGCTCCAAGGATTGGAAAAATCTTTCAATGCAAAAATAGCTCCAGCCGAGCGTATGCTTAGGGCTGGTGGCGTTGATACAGACAATCTGTTTGCTCCTAATCCTGCTCTAGCTACTAGAAACTAAGGTTATTAAATGGCTACTTGGACACTATACGACGGTACTCAAGTTGAGTTACCGGACGATATGACTGACGGACAAGCTCTTAACGTTATTGCCAAAGCCTTTCCTGCTAAGGCTGCACGGGTTGGAGTTTCGCCAGACATTGAGCGAGAGTACGATCTGACCAGTGGTGTTAAGAACACCTCTGCTCGTTTCTCTCAGGCGTTGGCTCAAGGCAATACCAAAGAGATTAAAGCGGCAGCAGACGCTGACTACGGCGCAGGTAACTGGGAAATTACCGCGTGGGGACAGCTTGCTGTTAAACCAGAAGGTCTGCGTAACATCGGCATTGAGCCTAAAGATGACCGGACAGTTGTCGTAGACGAAATTGGAACTTCTGTTTACGACTTGGTCGATCTGGCCCCTGAGATTGCAATTGGTACTGCGTCTGTGGTTGGCGAGGTACTGGGACCGCAGATTTTTATCCCAGGCTCAGGCGTTGTAGCAGGATCAGCCGCTCGTGGCCTTCTTGGTGCTTTTGGTACTCGCAGACTGGCTGCACAAGCCGCTGGTGCTGGAGCCGGTGACATTGCCGGTAACTACGGTGTAGAAGCGGTACAGGCACTGAGGGGAGAACAATACGAAACACCTGCAGAGATTTGGTCTCGCGCCGGTTCTCAGGGTGCTATCGTTGCCGGTCTAACCTTTGGTCTTGGCTTGCCCCTTAACGCTCTAGGGTCAGCAACGAACAAGGTTGCAGACATCTCTAAGGCTAAACTTGCGGAGGGCAACTCCAACAACGGTGTGTCTGTGACTGCTCAGGACGCTATAGATGCTCGTGAACGGCTTACCCAAACGTTGAAAGGCGCTGGTTACTCTGACGCAGACATAGAAGACATTGTACCAGTTTTGACCATTAAGCACATGCTTGGAGATCAGGGTACGTTTACTGGCAAATTTGCAACAGTGTTGGAAGGCATCGGTTCTAAGCAACTGGGAGATAAAATTCCAGCTCAGGCTGTCGAGTTTCTTGGCAAAATTGACAACATTGTTCGTGCTGGTGAAGCGGCAGGTCGCAGTCAAATAGAGATTGCAGACTTGGTCAAGGAGAGCTTGACAAAAACTGAGATTGCACAGGCCAAGAAGGGTCTGGAAGGTATTGTTAAGCTACAGGACCAGCTTGGTCCTAAAATGTCGGCTGCTAAAGACGTAACGCAGATCACAGACCTTATCAAGGGTGCGTTGGAACGTCAGATGGCTTACGGGATAGACCAGTTTAAAAGCTCAAAGCTTTACGGAACTCCTGAAGCCCCTAACCCTAAACTTAACCTAGAAAATCTTTCCGGTGTCGCTGTTAAAAACCAAGACGTTGCAGAGTTTTTGAACAACACTGCAAAAGAAATTAGTAAAGGAAACGTCCAAGAGGCTATCGATTTCTTTGCAGGGGTAGATCAAACCTTTGCAGCCAAACTTGCTGGGGCAGTTGAGGTTAAAAATAATATTGCTGTGGCTAAGGCAAAGGGTGCTGCTCTAAAAGACATTCCTGATGAAGCACTTGGTCCTAACTTTAGAGAATCTGCCAAAGCTGTTCTAGATGACGGTGCGAAAAGCTTGGTAGAGATCAATGCCAACGATCTATACCAGCTAAATCGCAAACTTTCTGCAAAGGGCGCGTCCAAGGTGTCTAAAGCTGAGGAAAGGCGTGATGGGTTTTTGGCTTCTGATGAAGTTTTAAAAACCATGGACAAATATAGTTCAGGCTTCAGCGCAGAACTTAAAAGGGTAAACGACGAGTATAAGAAATTTATTACTCCTTTTAAACAGTCAATGCGAAACATCACTGCAACTACAGCTCAAACGCCTAAGGAGTACGTGGATGATCTTGTCTCCGGTAGAAAACCACGCTTGTTTGTTGACATCATTGAACAGTTGGACAAGGCTCTAGGGGGTACTAAGGCTATCGGGGGTCGGGGCGAAAACATAGCAAGTGTAGATGAGCTTCTGGGAGAAGTATCTTCTCAGTATATGCGCTTTATCAAAGATCAGTTTGATCTGAACGCAGCCGCAGCTTTGGACGTGCCGACGCTTAGGAAAAATGCGTCAGATGCTTTGAAGGCTATTAGAGCTTTGGAGAAGGCGGATAACACTCCTAGGTTTAAAAAGACCATCAATCGGTTGTTCGATACTCCTGGTATGAGGGACTACAAAAAAGCTTTGAAAGAACTAGCCGAAGGTAAGCCAGAAGGTGCTGCAAAACTGGGGCAGGTTCTTAGCTATAAAGACGCTGCCAACTTTGTAGACAACGTGAGCGACGTTGCTTCAAACTTGTCTAGCTCTGACTTAGCTTCTGCAGCCGCGCAGTTTAGAAACCTGAAAGCTGTCGATCCTAGGGCAGGAGAGTTTTACAACGAACTGTTCTATGCAGAAGTGTATTCAAAGGTGCTTAAGTTTGGTGGTCTGCAAGCTGCACAGCGAAACGCATCTATCAAAAATTGGGCAGATGATATTGTGTCTGCCAACAATGCTTCACCTGATGCTCTTAAAGAACTTCTTGGTCCCAAGTACTACAAGCCTATGATTGACATGGGCAACACCATACAGGGAGCTTTGAACATCGATCCTTCGGCTGGTGCAATTAACGCAGCAGGTTTGCCTATAACAGTCGGCAGGGGAGTAATTAACGGCAATCTATTGGCCGCGCTGAAGCCTCTTACGCTCATGTACACTCTTCGTGGGTTTGGTCCGGGCCAGCCTGCATGGAAGCGTATTCAAGCAGCAATTTCAAGCGGCAAGTCTCAGGAAGAGATTAACAAGATGATGGCTCCCTATGTTGGCACTACTGTCAAGAACGCTCGTAAGGCCGCTGGGGCAGCACTAAACGGTCGTACAGGTCTCTTGGCAGCTTCTGTATCAGCTTACATGAACGAGGCTGAGACAACCTTGCCAGAAGAGGGTACTCCGATTGTTCCCAGAGTTGTGCGACAGTCTGACGAAGAAATTCAGCGACAGCAACAGCAGCAAATTGTGTCTGAATACCAAGACGCAACGCTTGGTAAGGCTATGGCAGACGTTATTCGGGCCATCCAAGGCACGAGCCAACAGGCTATTAGCATCCCAGACGCTCAGGCAGCTTTGTCAGAAGGCTCTAGAATTGCAGGATCACGATAATGGCAGACTTTTTCTCAGACTTCAAAAACGCTATCCAAAGCAACCCTCAAGCTAGTCAAGAGTTCTCGCGCTTGAAAAACAAGGCGATGCTCTACGGTGGCGGTGCCGCAGCTATGGGAGCCGGTTCAATTGTTCCAGAACCTGTTATCAACACTGGTCGCACTGTTGTCGAGGGTGTTAACCAGATGGCAGATGACTTTGGACGTAACACCATTGATCCAATGTTGAACCAAATGCTGCCCACTGGTATGGATGTCAACGTGAACACAGGTGTCTCACCTATGTCAATGGTGAAGGGACTGTTGTCTAACGAGATGCCACCTGTTAACCCGTCTGCTAATATCTCATACCAGACACCGGGAGGGGGTTTCTATGGTTCGGGTACTGTCACGCCTGAAGGAATTGTTGGACCTACAGTTGGATATCGTACTCCGGTATTCGGTGGGGCTGGTTCTTTCGACGCTTCTGTTACTTCCAGTGGCCCTGCTGCTAAGTTTCCAAGCTCCAGTGACCTATTCGCAGCCGCCCGATTTAATCTCAAGTTCTAAGGATAGACCGATGGAAGTTATTAACGAAGGTATTCTAAAAGCACTTGAATCTGTAGGTCTTTTGGATAAAGCGGTAGACGTAAAAAGGCAAATCAAAGGTTTACTATCTCCAGATATTGATTACGTTTCTGGATACAGTAACGATCCTTTAATTCAATCCGTAATTATACAAGAAAGTGGTGGAGACCCAAACGCTGTAAGCAAACGTGGTGCTCAGGGTTTGATGCAGATCATGCCAAAAACTGCAAAACAACCAGGTTTTGGAGTTAAGCCCTTAAAAGATGCTTTCGACCCGCAAGAAAATGTAAGGTTTGGTACTGAGTATCTTTATGCTATGCAAAAAAAATATGGGAATACCAGAGACGCTCTCATAGCTTATAATTGGGGTGTAGGTAATACAGATAAATGGTTAAAAAGTGGTGCAGATATAGATAAACTGCCAAAAGAAACCAGAAACTATTTTAGCAGTGTAATGGGAAGATTAAACAATGAACGATAAAACCCCCATTGATGTCACTGCTGGTATAGTTGCTATAGGAACGATTACCGAAGTGCTCCCAGCTTTGGCAAGTTTGTTCACTATTGTCTGGATGGCTCTGCGTATCTGGGAAACCGAAACTGTTAAGAAGCTAACAGGGCGCAAAGATGCAGTTTAATCTTCAGGGTATTCTGACGGCTGTTGCACCTGTGCTCATAGCTGCTGTGGGCTATCTAATGACAGCCCTGAACGAGCAGGAGAACCGTCTATACCTGATCGAATCTCGCATGATGCAGTTGGTAACACCGGACGGCTCGATTGTACCTTCCCCGGATAACGCTATAGCGAGACAAAATCTACGTGAACAGATGATGAACATCATTCACGATCTTCAAGTTCGTATCTCTCTTCTGGAAAACAAGGGGCAGTAAATGGGTGGTTTACCTTTAGAACTCATCACTATGCTAGGCTCTGGCCTCATGGGCGGTGTGATGTCCATGTGGTCCCAGAGCATGAAGGCCAAGCAGGATGCCTTTCAGAGGGCCATAGACGGCCTCTCAGCGCAGTCTGAGGCAACTGACCTAGCCAGACGTTACGAGAACAAAGGCTTCCAAGTGACGCGGCGTATAATCGCTCTGGCTGCTGTAGGGGCTATCATTGTTTGGCCCAAGGTTGTGTCTGTGTTCTGGCCAGAGATTCAGGTTACGGTGGGCTACACATCTTGGAACCCAGGTTTCTTGTTCTTTGAAGGAAGTGAAGAAGTAAAGTGGCAAGTAGTCAAGGGACTAGTACTAACACCTCTTGACACACATTTGCTCTCTGCTATAACTGGTCTGTACTTCGGTGCATCTATTGTTAAAAACGCTAAATAAACTAAGGGAAGTATTATGGGAAGTCTAATCACTGCTCTTCAGAACCAAAACATCGCTGCTGCCAACGAGCAAACGCTTCAAGATTTGTACGCGGCTAACCCTGTGAACGTAGGGTACACTCAGAACCCCTTTGAATACACCGCTGCTCCAGCAGTGGTTCAGACGGCATATCCTAAGTACGGTATCAATGCTACCGCTCCTATGATGCCCCCGTCATACGAGGATTACGATCTGACAACGTTGTTCTCTATGCTTCAGAGTATGCAATCTCCGCAGCAGGACGGTCAGCCTCAGTCCTTTATGGCACCAGTGCCTACGGTTGCTCCTATGGCAGAGGGTCAGGCTCCTGCAACCCCCGCTGGTATCTTGGCAGCTATGTCTGCGGAGCCTCTGTCAGGTTCTTATCGTGTTCCGGGTACAGAACCAGTTGTGGCTGAAGAAGAAGACATTCAAGCAGCAGATGACGAACGTATTAACAAAATGATAGAAAATGCGCTGTCGAGGCAAAAACGGTTAGAGCTTGAGCAAGAATATACAAAGCGGACTGGTCTTCCCGGAGCCAAAGACCTATCGGACTTCGATATGCGTCAAGTTCTATATGACCCTACGTCGCCGTATAATCAGACTGGGCAAGAATAAAAAAGGGGAGCTAACCCTGGCTCCCCACGGGACTATTTAGCGTCCAACCTAAGCAGGAAGGCGAGACCAGTATATCTGGAACTCTCTTTCCTGCTTTTTCTTTTCATAAGCTAGTTTTATTTCCTCTACTGTTCTACCGCAACCTATACAATAGACGTGGTCTAGGTCTAGCTTACAAACACCTTTACATTTTTTACTAGTTGAGATCGACAACTTCACAAACTCCTCCGACACAAGCAAGTGTCTGGGAACCAGCGGTGTTATCTTCTTGTTCATACTCGCCCAAGCGTGACCAGTCGATTGACGCAGGCATACGGGAGAGAAGCTCTTCATATGTCTCTTCGTCGCAATCTTGATACGGAGCTTGCTGGTAGGTATGGTCAGAGTGAGGCAGGAAGCTGATGCCGCTGCACAGGTCAAAGTTCTTGTAGACCCAGGCTCCGACCTCTAGCCACTCATCGTCCCGTACGCTGATCGTAACCGACGGCTTGTGCTCACACCAGTTCACAGCGTAGAGCTTCCAGACTTCAAGCTGTTCCAACGCTGTCATATCGTTGCGTGTAACAGCGTTGTCAGGAGACTTCACAGGGAACGAGAAGACCATCGTTGAGTCAGGGTGAAACACCTCTGGCTCTGCTGGCACACCTTCGTCGATCATAAGCTGAGTCAGAGGGTCTTTCACGTCTCCACGTACCGTGCGGATGTAGTAGGGGCTATGCCTAGCGTGGATACCTGAACCAGCATCGACCAACTGTGACACAGTACCAGACGGCTTCACACAGGTGATAGCAGCGGACTGAGGGATGCCCAGCTTGTCTGCCCATTCCTTGTTTGTGTCTACAGAAATATTGCGAAGCTCTTCCAGAAACTCAGGCTCTGGTGCAGCAGTGATCTCACAGTCCATGATGCCTGTCAGGCTAACTCCCAGAAGACGCTCCTCCTCAGTGTTCTTGGCCCAGACCTTGCGAAGGTACGGAAACTTCGTATAGGTAGACTGAATAGTACCCAGGATAGTGGCCAAGCGCACCTTGTTCTGCAGTGTGGCAAAGGTGTCAGTAGAGCGTACAACAACCTCTGTCAGGTTACAGAACTGGTTGTTACGCAGGATGATCTCAGAACAGGGATTGGTTCCCCACTCGTAGCCAGTCTTGCGACGACCGTTATTTTCTACGTGTTTGTCTGCTGCATACCTAGCAAAGATGCCACGCTCTCCAGACTTGGACTCGACCAGTGCTGTCCATTCACGGAGGAACGACTCAACATCCGGCTTTTCTGTGTAGACCACGGAGTTGTTAGCCAGTGCTCGTTGCGGGTTAGCTTCCCACCATTGTCCACTCTTGGCATGGCGCATACGGTCGTCTGACAAATTGGACAGGCTAATCATAGCAGAGCGTCGGACACCACCGACCACGACGATGTCCCCGATTTTGCACATGATGTCGTGACATTCGATGCTGTTCAGACGACGACCTACGGCACCTTTGAACACATTGATCGAAAAGTTAAACAAATCAATAAGAGGCTCAGGTCCACTGGCCCGACCTCCAAAGGTCTTCAGCTTTGCACCAGCAGGGCGAACCTTGGACACGTCCCACTTGGGAATCTCGCCAGCGTATAGCATAGCAATCAGCTTGCGGTACGCCTTGGCCCAGCCCTCCTTTGAGTCATGCACCACGATTACATCGTTCGAGTAGAACAACTGGTCAGGAACCTCCGGCAGCTTTGCAATGTGCTGACGCTCGACAGAGAAGCCCACGCCTGTACCGCAGAGCAGGATCATCATGGCTTCGTCAAAAGCCTTTACGTCATCGACGGCAATGTAGCTACAGTTGTAGCCAGCGGTGTTGTCTCGCTGCAGCGCAGGTCCAGCGGTCATAAGCATACGCATACTGGGCATGACAGACAGAGACAAGATAGCATCGCGCAGTTCTTCGATAACTTCGGTGTCGTCGATGCAAGGTGCCACTACGTTATCCACGTATCGGTCCACCGTCTCTGACCAAGTCTCTCGACGGCCTTCTTCCGGTAGCCAACGCGCATAGCGGGACAGTGCGATAAAGTTCTGGTACTGAGTAGGAAGCAAGTTTGAGTTATACGTCATAAGTGTCTACCGGCCTTAGTTGGAAGTTGTGTAGGTTTTCTTCTATTTTATCATAGAGTAGAACGACTAGGTCAAAGTTATCAAGCCCAAGGATTTCAAGTATCTCCTCTGGACTGTATGTCTCTGACAAGTCTTTCAGAACATTTTCAGAAACCATGCTCGATCTCTTCTTTTGTCTTGCCTTCGTCCCCCACCAAGAAGACTGGGCGACCCGATCTGAACTTCAGGTCCAGTCCTTTATCTGCCCAGCAAACTTGTTTATGGGGACAATAAGAACAGTTTATATCTAGTTTCTTACGGCCTGAGGGCTTGTCTTCAACTTCCTTGAAAGGGCGGTCTGGCGGTGTGTCTAACTCCAGCATTGCCTTAACGTGCTTGATCCTGGCAGACGTGTCCTCTAGGTCTTTGTGCGTGTAGGTAGCAAGCTCTCCACCGCTCTTGTCCATGGCTAAGAACGTACCGCTCTTCTTGCCCATGGCGTTAGCATAGCCGCTAATCTGGGAGATATAACCGAAAGCATCGTCGTCAGGCAGTGTACCGTTTTTGAACTTCTTCATGGCAAAGCTGGAAGCTGACTTTACATCGACAAGATGCCCGTCGATCACAGCGTCAATGTGTCCGACAATGCCGTCAACTTCGATACGCTTCTGTTGGTGCTCGACTTTATGTCCAGCTTCTTTGGCCAGGTACAGCACCAAGGCCTCTACCAAGTCGCCAAAGAGAAACTTCAGACGTGTCTCAGGCGTAAGAGGCTCAGGCTCGTGGTCACCCTTGATGTCCATCCACAGAGCACGGTCACAGGGCTTGCCTAGGTTCGACATACGCAGTGCTGGTTTACGCTCTGCAGTGGAGAACCAAAGTTGTTTACGGACAACCTCCATCATTGTGTAGGCCATCTCAAACAGCGCGGCTTTGTCAGGCTCCTTCTTGCCTTTGTCCAGCAGGTCGTAAATGTCAGGAACTAGGGTTTCAATCTTCTTCTCGCTCATTTGCATACTCCACCTTTATAATGTCTTTGTGTCTTTTCTGTTTTCCATTACGTAAGTCAGAGATACGCCTATGATCGTAACCGTTCTCTTTGCACCATTGTTTCATGGTCGTGTCTATGACCTCTTCAACGATGCTACTGTCGTTTCTAAAAACATAGAAGGTGCCTCTGTAGGCGGGGTTGTTGGTTCCTCTAAACTTGTCCCTGAGTTCTTCACTAATGTAACTCTTCACAGGTCTGTAGAAACGCATCCCGCCCACATTGGCATTGTAGTAATTGTCGCTTTCCAGGACACCGAGTTCTACCTGTAACTTCATTTCATTATAGTACAGATTTCTTTTATTGTCGCAGAGCATAAGTATTTCAAACTTAAACTTGTCTTTACCTAGCTCTTTTATTTCCGGTACTAAATAAGAACTACTGCTACAGTAGGTGCGCCACTCGCTTGCTTTCACACGCTTGCGACTGCCCTTCTTGAACTTCCAGAGATGCTTACAGCCTATGTAAGCCTTGCCGGTGTCGATGCGAGTGATCTGGTAGACAAACCCCAAATGGGCATTAGGGTTAAAGTTGCCTACCAGACTCACATCCCAGTGTCCGTAGTCCGACACTTAAAACTCTTCTACTTCTTCAGCATTAGAGAAGTCGTCAGAGCTTTCGTCGTCAAACGCAGCATTGGCAGCCTTATATTCCACAACGTTTGTGAACTTAACACCTTCGATATAGGTGGTCACACCGCTGCCATACTTGTTATTGTAGGGCCGCTGACTAAGCTTAACAACTCCCGTAGTACCTTCAGCCAAAGCCTTGGGACCGTCGTATTCTGAACCATCTTTGTTATAGAGGGCTGGCGGGTAGTTGCTCTTCAACTGCACATAGGCCAAGCCGTTGTACTTTGAATCGTCCTGCTTTACCGTCAGGTTAAGAGACTTTGCCTTCTTCACCTGGTCTCCCTCAAGAGCAACGGCGCAGGAATAGCGGTCATACTTGTCCTTCTGGTCGAACAAGTACGTGTAGTAAAGATTGCCTTCGATATAGGAATTAGCCATTAGTGAATCTCACTCCAGTTGTTTCCAGTTTGTACGTCACAGTCTAACTTGCAGCGTAGGTTATACTCTTGGTTGACCTGTGATATAGCTATTTTAACACAGTCAGATACAGAGTCAACGTTTTCTTTTACACATTCTATCACCATCTCGTCGTGTACCATTGCTACCAGCTTTGCGCCGGTTTTCTTGGCTTTCAAGTTAGCGGCTGTGTTCATAAACCACTTCTTCATAAGCACAGCAGAAGAGCCTTGAATGAGCGTATTGATGCTAGCGTGTGGGTGTCTCACCACAAGTTGTCGGCCATCTATTGCTCTCAAGCGCCCTTCTGATGTTCCCTTGTGTACCACCGCTTCCCGCAGTCTGGAGAACGACGGGAGATTAGACAAGAAACGCTCTCGCAAATCCCTACCGTCCTTGGCAGTACCGTTAACCACTGAGCCAATCTTAGCGTCACCTGCACCATACAACAGAGCGTAGATGAACGTCTTGGCTTGATCTCTGGTCTCCAAGCCAGCCATCTTCTGATTGGCAGTGTGTATATCGCCGTCCAGTATTTCTTTTGTGTAGTCTGGGTCGTTCATGTAGTGCGCCAGAACTCGAAGCTCCAGCCCAGCAGCGTCGGTGTCTACCAACACGTTACCGTAGTCTGCACACCACATCTGTCGGCACTCTAGACCAAACGGCTTACGCAGAGACGGTATCTGCTGCAGGTTGGGGTTGCTGCACGACATACGGTTAGTGATAGCACCCAAGGTTCTGTACTGGCAGTGTACGCGGTCAGCTTCCCCGCACGACTTCAGCCAGGAATCAATCATGGCAGTGCGTTTCTGCAGCATAAAGTATCTGGCCAGTATCTGAGCCTCTGGTATATCACAGTCTTCCAGAGTGGTCTCGTCTACCTTTGGCAGTCCGGTTGGCGTAAGCTGCCTAGGCTTCCAGCCCTTTTCAATCAGCCTCTCCCCGATCTGCTTGCGGCTGGCTGGATTAAACGGCTTCAGCTTGGTCTTGGTCTTTAGCTGGATCACCTCTGGTTCAAAGGTGTCCTGCATCTGTATAACGATCTCCTCCTGCTCCGCTAAGAGCTTGGAGTACATCTTGTGCGCCAGCTTCTTGTTAAACGCAAAACCGTTCTCTTCAACGTGTGTGGCCAAACGCTGCATACGGTGTTCGTCTGCTATAGACTTCTCTGAAAAATCCTTGGTCTCTTCGCAGACGATCTCGTAGACCTTCGCGCAGAGGAGAACGTCTTGCTCACAGTAGGCTATCATCTCATCTGTGAGCTTCTCCCAAGACTCCTCGTAGGAACCCTTGAGAAAATTTAGACGTTCTCCCCATGCCTTCAAGCCGTGGCCCTTTTCCCTATCGGGCTTTGCCATGCGAGACAGGATCAGGCTGTCCGTCTGCTTGGCGATAGGAACCTCTACTCCCCATAGTTTACGCAACGCAGGGAAGTCAAAGGCCGAGCCATTGTGAGCAACAATCTTGTCAAAGTTGTTAAAATATTCCTGCACTCCGTCAGAGCTTAGAAACGTTTTGACAATGTTGTTGTCCACATCGAGAGTGACTAGGCAATGGATCACAGAGTAGTCCAGCCCGTCAGTCTCAATGTCTATCACAAGAGTGTTTAACAACTCAGTCCTCTCCAGCTTACTGGAAACAGTTTAGCACATTGGTCTGAGATTGCAACAGCTACTTCTCGTGTTTCTTCCTGAGCCGTCTCTTCTAGTCTCAGTTTACACACTCTGGCAAACGCTGCCACAGAGCCGGTCCAGTACCATTCTGTGTACATGGACTGGGGCAGAACTGCTCTGGCTTGCTCCTCGCAAACCTTGAGTTTAAGCAGCCTATTATACGCATCGATAGAGTGCGAGATAGCAGAGGCGTAGATGTCCTCCACGATGCCTTGAGAAATCACACCAAAGCTTTCTGAGCCTTGCTTCTTATCGTCGCTCTGCTGCCTCCAGAGATCAGTAATCCAAGCTTCTGGTCTGTCAGAAACATAGCGTCTACTGACCTCGTTCCAGACAAGTCCAACCTGATGCTTTGCCAACTGTCTGGCAACAAAGATGGGAGCCTTAACGTGGAAGGTGATCGACGTATGGCCAAAGGGTGTCCAGTGGTTGTGCTTGGCCAAATAAGCTATGAGCTTCTCATCCTTCTGAGAAAGCTTTTTACTCACCTTGCCAAAGCTGACCCTGGCTGCGTTAACCACAGACAAGTCTGAACCCATGTGGTCTATGAGTTTAACCTCCATCAGCCTTGACCTCTCTTCTTTGACATTGAGCCTGAATATGGGGAACGTTTGTTCAGGCGTTTTGTGTGGTTGCGCGGGGAAAGTTTATTCCTACGCTTTGTCTTAGGAACTGGGTTGTAGGAGTTAGCTCCCTGCTTACTTTTCTTCGCCAT
>Ga0208899_1000381_pt1 | contig 32828 bp, 52 predicted proteins | sample VirMetDEL_Nov_24_FD_184518 | JGI IMG/M metagenome (GOLD analysis project Ga0208899, IMG submission 184518) | Aqueous microbial communities from the Delaware River and Bay under freshwater to marine salinity gradient to study organic matter... | ecosystem: Environmental > Aquatic > Marine >... | reverse complement strand
CAGGATTAATTATTCATACAAGTTGTAAGCGGTTACGTAAATCATTAGCCGGCGGTTATCATTTTAAACGTGTCAGCGTTGGTGCCGGACAAGAACGTTTTAGAGACAGTCCTAATAAAAACGAACATTCACACATTGGTGATGCGTTTGGATACTTAATGTTAGGTGGAGGGGAACATAAACGTATGACCAAGTCTAATTTAAGTGCTAAAACAATTATTACACAAACTGTTGTTAATTCAGACTTTGATGTGTTCTCATGATGTATAATGAAATTGATATTATCAAACATATGCCCAAAGTCAAAGGTGCATATTTTTTACCCTTTCACATGGATCATGCATGGAGATGCGATGCAATTAAAGAGTACAGGGCTAAATCGCTTACGTTTGAAGATCGAATCCGTATGCTGGAGATACAGTCTCTTAGTGGCCCGACTGTGTCTGCGTTTCTTGGTGACGAGCCTGTCGCTATGTTTGGTTGCGTGTTACTGTGGGTTGGGGTTGGTGAAGCGTGGTCTTTACTATCAGAAAAAGCAAGACGATATCCAATTGCGATGACCAAAGCAGCACGTATCTTTTTTGATCAATGCGAGTCCATTTTTAATTTACATCGATTACAAATTACGGTAAACTCTAATGACAAGCGTGCTATGGGGTGGGCAAAAACTATTGGGTTTGAACCTGAAGGTTTGATGTTGCGTTATAGTGCAGATAAAGACGATACTTATATGATGAGGAGAATCTAATGGGTGGACTTATGGGCGGTAAACCAGACAATTCTGCTGCTTTAGAGTCTTTACGCTTACAACGCGAGCAAGCTGAAACTGCACGTAAACAAGCGGAAGAACAAAAAAGACAATATGCAGAAGATTTGGCAACCAAGCAACGAGCAAGACGTACGGGTGGTAAACGTAGTTTATTAGCTGAAGGTCGTTTCTCGCCAGAGCTTGGGGTAACTGACGAAGAAGACAAAACATCAACTTTAGGAACAGCATAATGGCAGCTCTTGATTTTGGTATGGCTAAAGCCCGTGGTGTATTTGCTGGATTAACTCCAGCCATGGAACAAGAAGTTTTGCGCTTATCAGGTGGAAAACAAGATGTTTTTAAGTCTGAAGACTTTTGGGGTCAACAAGTAGATCAATTAATCAAGCAAGGCTATAAAGAAACAAGCCGTGTTTCTCCTGGAGTATTCTCTGGACGAGGTACGTTTGATTCTAAAGTGCGTAGAAAAGGTTATGAATCAGCAACACCTGTTTATGAAGAACGATATATTAGACGTGGTCGTGGATCTGGCCCTCAATATTTACCTATTGATACGCCTAATATTGATACAAGACGATACAGGGTGCAAAAAAATATTATTGGTTATGACGCTGTCAAAAAAAGAGATTTATCTCAATCAGAATTAGATACCATTACCAAAGAAACAAAGGCACGTACAGCTAAAACCAAAGCAGCCTTTGAGCGTGCAAAAAAAGAAGGCGCAATGCCAAGAAAAGCTCGTGGTGCTGGTGGTGTGTTAGCTAAAGCAGTCTTACCTGGGCAAGAAGGTGCTGGTACAGGTATGCCTATTTTAGGCGAAACAGGCTTGGGCATTATGGGTAGTGTCTTGGGCGCTAAACAAAAATTAGGAGCATAACATGGCAGAAAAATTTAAAGATGTACCTAAGGGCGATGATGGTAGACCAACTAAAGCTTATATGAAATGGGCATTTGAAAATGATAAAGAGTTATTTATGGATTTACAAAATGAATTCTTTACAACAAAAGCCAACATGAATCCAGATCGTTTTACTAAAAAATCTAAAGATAAAATGAAGGATAAAAAATGAACAAACCCGGACTTTATGCAAACATGAATGCACGTAAAAAAGCTGGCACAAGCCGACCAAAATCCAAATCTACTATATCAGACAAAGCATATAAAAATATGTTGGCTGGTTTTCCAAAGAAGAAAAAAGATAAAGCTTAATGGTTCTAACTGTTAAAAGAGAATCAGATAATACTAAAAGTAGGCTTGTTACATTAACGCAAGCTGATGAAAATAACAGCCAACATGTAATAGGAAGTGAACGACCACTTATTACTGTTAATACTAATCATCATAGGCTACATGAAGGTGTTGCATTTTTTATTTATGAAAACAGACTTAATGGATCACAATTGCTTGATAACGCCTCTATTGATATTGTCATTGCCTCTGCATCGGGTGTGCCTATGCACATGACGGTTGGTGCGTTTTGTGGTGGTGATGCTGAACTTTATTTATATGAAGGGACAACAGCCACAGGTGGCACAAGTAAAGTAGCAAAAAATAGAAACAGAACAAGCCTTAAAACAAGTAGCACAGCAGCATTGCTTGATCCAACTATATCAGTATTAGGTACAGAATTGTTTGCTGAATTATTGCCAGGAGGTCTTAAAAAAGCTGCTGGTGGTGGTGGAGCCGAGGCATTAGAATATATTTTAGCTCCGCTAACAAATTATTTAATAAGAGTGACTAATATAAGTGGGGCGTCACAAAATGCCACATTAACATTAGAGTGGTATGAATAATGGTAGCTAAAAAATATCAAAATCCAGAAGGAGGCTTGAATGAAGCTGGGCGAAAATACTTCAAAAGGACTGAAGGCTCAAACCTTAAAGCACCGCAAAGCTCTGGCACTGATGGTCGCCGTGTATCTTTTGCTGCTCGTTTTTCTGGGATGGATGGCCCGTTAAAAGATGAAAAAGGTAAACCGACTCGACTCAAATTAGCATTACAAAAGTGGGGATTCAGTAACAAAGCAGAAGCACGCGCATTTGCTAACAAAAATAAAAAGGCATAATTATGGCAGAGATGATGAGATTAAAAGCAGAAGACGTATTAAAGCGTCATGAAAAAGCTTTAACACGCAAAGAAGATTTTAGAAGTTTGTATGAAGAGTGCTATGAGTTTGCTCTGCCACAACGTAATTTATATGATGGACATTATGAAGGTAAAGTTGGTGGCACAAAAAAAATGAATCGTGTGTTTGATTCAACCGCGATTAATTCAACACAACGCTTTGCTAATAGAATGCAGTCAGGCATCTTTCCTCCACAAAGAAAATGGTGTCGACTCGAACCTGGATCAGATATTCCAATGAATCGTAGAGCAGAGGCACAAGCTGCATTAGATGCATACAATGATAAGATGTTTGATACACTCAAACAATCTAACTTTGATATTGCTATTGGCGAATTCTTACTTGATTTGTGCGTAGGCACAGCCGTGATGATGGTACAACCTGGTGACGAAAACTCACCCATTAACTTTATACCTGTACCTCAATACTTAGTTTCATTTGAAGAAGGAGCAAATGGTCATGTGGATAATGTATATAGACGTATGCGCCTTAAAGGCGAAGCCATTCAAAGACAATGGCCCGATGCAAAAATACCCAAAGAACTTGCAGACAAAATTGAACAAAAACCCACAGATGAAGTCGAACTCTTAGAAGCAACTATTTTTGATCAAAAGCGTGGTGACTATTGTTATCATGTTATTGACAAAAATTCTAAACAAGAAATTCTCTATAAACGCATGATCCGTAGTCCATGGATTGTATCTCGTTATGCTAAAGTAGCGGGTGAGATTTATGGTCGTGGGCCACTTATTACTGCACTCCCTGATGTTAAAACATTAAATAAAACATTAGAGCTTGTGTTAAAAAATGCATCACTTGCAATTAGCGGTGTTTATACTGCCGCGGATGATGGTGTATTAAATCCAAATACCGTAAAGATTATGCCAGGTGCAATTATTCCTGTAGCACGTAACGGTGGCCCACAAGGTGAATCGCTTAGACCATTACCACGATCAGGTGATTTTAATGTATCACAGATTGTTATGAATGATCTACGTCAGAATATCAAACGTATCTTATTAGACGAATCATTACCTCCAGACAATATGTCAGCCCGTTCTGCAACAGAAGTTGTTGAGCGAATGAAAGAGCTTGCACAAAACTTAGGTTCTGCGTTTGGACGTTTAATTAATGAGACCATGATTCCATTAGTGTCTAAGATATTAGAAGTCATGGATGAGCGTGGTGATATTACATTACCACTTAAAGTCAATGGTTTAGAAATTAAGATTAGTCCTATTGCACCATTGGCAATGGCACAGAACATGGAAGATGTACAAAACTTAATGCAGTACGCACAAATTGCTCAATCAACAGGTAATCCTCAAACAGCCATTAAGATGGATGAAATGATGGATTACATTGCTGACAAATTGGGCATTCCACAAAGACTTCGTCCGACACCACAAGAAAGGATGATGATTCAACAACAACAGGCTCAAGCTATGCAAGAACAACAAATGATGCAAATGGCGCAAGAAAATCCTGAAGCTGTTGCTCAAGTTGCCCAAGCCGCTACACAACAACAAGGATAGATTATGGATGACGACTATGGAATGAGGCATAATCTAGCTGATGGTAAAAAATACACAGGCTGGAAAGGTGTTCATACAGATAAAGATGGATACAAAGTAACTGAAAAATCTATTGGTGTTGGCATGAATGGTAAGGAAGTAGAAATTCCACTTATCGTACCAACCACTACAAAAAAAGAATTAGATCGCATTTTACAAAATAAACCAGCTACAGAATCTATGATAAAAAAAGCTATTGCACATGCTGAAATGAGAATGGCTCAAGGTAAATCACCATTTAAAAACCCTGACGATGATGTATCTATGATGACCAATCCTAACGTTATGGGTACAAGGAAATAATATGGCTGGATGGGATGATTTAGAGCAAGCATTACCGCTTGATACTCGAGATGTACAGCAACAAAGAGATGATTTAGACCGATTAGTGCTTAGAGTAATAGGCAATGAAGAAGGTCAAAAACTAATGCAATGGCTGCGCGATGCAGTTGTTGAGCAACCTGTCGCCTTGCCGGGTAGCGATCCAAGTTACGCTTACTACCGTGAAGGACAAAATAGTATTGTAAAGGACTTAGAAGCAAGGTTAATTAGAGCAAGGAAATTATAATGAGCGAAGAAACAATCGAGCCTAGTGTTCAAGAAGAAACAACTCCTGAAGAAACTGGCCTACTCGATTCAGCAACAGTCGAAAATGAGGAAGCCAGCTCAGAAAATCCTGATAAAGTAGAAATTGATCATCGTGATCCAGCAGAACTCGCTGCACAGGAAGACGATGAACCTTTAGAGCGACCAGATTGGTGGCCTGAAAACTTTTGGAAAGGGGAAGAAGCAGAACCCGATCTAGAAGGTATTGCTAAATCTTGGATGGATTTGCGCAAACAAATCTCTCAAGGTAAACATAAAGCACCTGAAGACGGTAAATACAATACTGAAATCTTTGGTGCAACACCTGAAGATGATCCAATCAGAGCGCATGTAATGAATTGGGCAAAAGAGTATGGTATTAGTCAAGCTGCATTTGATGCATTGGTAGGCAATGTTGTTGAGATGAATCAAAACGTTGCTGAAACTTACCAAGCTAATCTTGCTGATGAACGTAAAACTCTAGGGCCAAATGCTGATGCTAGAATCAATAATATGGTTAAATGGGCATCAGGCTTAGTTAACAAAGGCGTTTGGTCTAAAGATGACTTTGAAGAGTTTAAAATTATGGGCGGTACTGCTAAAGGAATTGCTGCACTAGAAAAACTTAGATCATCTTACGAAGGACGTTTGCCTGTAGAAACCACACCTGTTGAAGGTGCGCCAACCAAAGAAGAGCTATACGCTATGGTTGCAGACGAACGTTATCAAACTGACCCATCATTTAGGCAAAAAGTAGAAAGAGCTTTCTCTCAAAACTTTAGTTAGTTTTATTGCAATAGCCTTGATTTGATACTATAATTGACTCAAGGCTTATTGTATCTATTCTGTATACAACCCTTAACGCAAGTAATCTTGACGACTGGCTATCGTAAATAGCAAGCACCGGCCCAGATTCTCTGGCATACCACAGCGATTAATTTTTTATTAATTTCTATAAGGAGAATAACAATGGCTATTGGTTTATCTAATGCTTTTGTTTCACTCTTTGATGCCGAAGTTAAACAGGCGTACCAAGCTAAAGCACAATTAGTTGGTGCTACACGCATGAGACGAGGCGTTGAGGGTGAAGTTGTGAAATTTCCAAAAGTAGGTAAAGGGGCGGCTACACTTCGTGTACCACAAACCGATGTTACACCTCTTAATGTGGATTTTTCACAAGTAACTGCAACACTACAAGATTGGAATGCTGCTGAGTATTCTGATATTTTTATGCAACAAAAAGTTAACTTTGACGAAAGACAAGAGTTAGTACAAGTTTTATCAAGTGCTATTGGTCGCCGTCAAGATCAGTTAATTATTGATGCATTAACAGCTTCAGGCACATCATTGACCGTTTCTAACGACATTGGTGGTACTGATACAAACTTAAACGTAGCTAAACTACGTGAAGCTAAAAAACTTATGGATAAAAATAACGTTCCTCCAATGGATCGTCATATCGTTATTCATGCTAATTCTTTAGCTAATTTACTTTCAGAAAACGCTGTTACATCATCTGATTTCAATACAATTAAAGCTTTAGTACAAGGTGAACTTGATACATTCTTAGGCTTTAAGTTCCATGTATTGGGTGATCGTGCAGAAGGTGGTCTTGCTATTGATGGTTCTTTAGATAGAACTGTTTGGGCATTCCACAAGCAAGCTATGGGTTATGCTGAAGGTATCGCTCCTCGCACCGAAATCAACTACATCGCAGAAAAAACTTCTTACTTAGTAAATACAGTTCTTTCTGCTGCTGCTGTTGCGATTGATGCTGAGGGTATTGTTCAACTCACATGTCGTGAATCTTAAGATAAGGAGAAGTTATAATGGCTTATACTAAAGACAACCTACAACCGATTGGTGGTCAGTCTAAAGCTGGTAACGCTCCTCAAATGTGGAGTTATACAGCACCTGGTACTGATGTTATTGCTGATATTAATACATCTGGTTATTTCAATGGCGCTTCTACTGTATTAAAAGTAGGTGACTTAATTCATGTATGGGACGCTTCTGTTCCTACATCAACATTAGTTACTGTACTTTCTAATGCAAGTGGCGTTGTTGACGTTTCTGATGGTACAGCACTATCAGTAGCTGACGCAGACTAAGTAGTAAAAATGCAGATGACGGGGGTGTATGCTCCCGTCTATTTGCACATTTGGAGATAATGAATGGCAACTGGTGATACCGATATTAAAATATGCTCTGATGCACTAATCATGTTAGGTGCTAATCCTATTTCATCTTTTACAGAGGGAACGGATGAAGCCAATACATGTGATCGTTTGTACCCAGATGTTAAGATTAAAACCATGGCAAGTTATCCATGGTCTTTTTCATTTAAGAAAGTACAACTTTCAAGGCTGATTACAACGCCTACAAATGAATACAAATATGAATATCAAATGCCATCAGACATGATTGCAAGACCAAGAGCAGTCTATGATACAAGTTCTACCTACGCTACACCTAGGCGTGATTATAAAATTCAAGGTGACAAGATATTAACTAATTACGAAAAGGTGTACATTGATTATCAATATAATGCACCTGAATATGCTTTGCCTCATTTCTTTGTACAATTACTGCGTTATCAAATGGCATGGCATTTAGCTACACCGATTACTGATCAAACAGAAAAAACAGAATATTGGCGTACCATTGCAGAAGGCTCACAAGCTGAAAATGGTCGAGGTGGTTACATGCGTACGGCAATGTCAATAGATTCCCAAGGACAACCCACCAACGCAATTCAAGACTTTTCACTTATTGATGTGAGGTACTAATGGCTAGGTTTGTAAATCTACAAACTAACTTTACTTCAGGTGAACTCGATCCGTTGATGCGTTCACGTGTTGATATTGAGTCTTACAAGAATGCATTAGAACGAGCCAAGAATGTTATCTGCCAACCTCAAGGCGGTGTTAGACGTAGACCTGGTACTCGTTTTTTAAAAGAGTTAGGTGGCAGTCCTGAAAACGGTGTACGTTTAGTACCATTTGAATTCTCAGTTGACGATAGTTACATGTTAGTTTTTACAACTAACAGAATGTATATATTTAAAGACAAAGTTCTTATTACCAACATTAATGGTTCAGGGAATGATTATCTAGACACATCAGGATATAACTTAAGTGGTTCACATATGGATCATTTATGCTGGACTCAATCTGCTGATACTTTAATTATTGTGCATGAAGATCAAGCCCCAGTAAAAATTGTACGTGGTGTATCTGATAGCACATGGACTATATCAGCTATATCATTTAATTCTGTTCCTCAATATGCTTTTACACTTACTACAAGTAATCCAGCAGCGACACTTACGCCAAGCGATGTGTCTGGCAAAATTACATTGACTGCATCAACGGGTGTATTTAATAGCGGTCATGTTGGTCAATACATTAATGCTGATCCACAAGGACGAGCCAAAATTGTTAAGTATGTTAGCTCAACAGTTGTTAATGTAGTGACAGAATTTCCATTTTTTGATACATCAGCTATAGCCTCAGGTGATTGGGAATTAGAAACTGGGTATGAAGATGCATGGTCTGCATCACGTGGATGGCCTAGATCAGTTACTTTTCATCAAGGACGCTTATTCTTTGGTGGTTCTAAATCAAGACCGTCAACTATATGGGGGTCTAAAGTTGCTTTATATTTTGACTTTGAAGCTGTGGAAGGATTGGATGATGATGCTGTTGAAGCTACCCTTGATACTAATACTTTTAATGCTATCGTTGATATTATTAGTGGTCGTGATTTGCAAGTGTTTACTACGGGCGGTGAGTTCTATGTTCCGCAAGAAGGATTAACACCGATTACACCTTCAGACTTTTTCTTATCATCTACTTCACGTAATGGCTGTCGAGAAGGGCCAAGAGTTAAACAGTTAGAATCAGGCGTATTATTTTTACAAAGACAAGGTAAACAATTATCAGAGATTGCATATTCTGATACACAATTGACTTATGTAACTTCTAAAATATCTTTATTGTCAGGACATTTATTAAAAGAACCTAGCCGTATGGATATTAGACGTGCTGTGGCTACAGATGAAAATGATCTATTACTTATTGTAAACAAGACTGACGGTACAATTGCTGCATTCTCATTACTTCGCGCACAGAATGTCATTGCGCCAAGTGAGTTTGTAACCGAAGGTGAGTTTATTGATGTGGCTGTTGATATTACAGATATTTATACGGTAGCTAAACGTAATGATGGTGGTATAAATAAATATTATGTTGAAGTCTTTGAAGATGAAAGGCTAACAGATTCTGCTGTGATTGGCACTACTGCTACTAGTTTGGACGCATCACATATTGATGGACAAACTGTCAATGTACTTTCTGATGGTTATGTAGAGTTAGATCAAACCGCAGATAGTGCTGTGACATTTGTAAATCCGCCGACAACTTCATCTGAAGTAGGATTACCTATTGACGTACAAATTAAGACTATGCCAATAGAATTAAAAATGCAAGCGGGTAGCCGTATTGGATTTAGAAAACGTGTACTTGAAGTTAATGCATTGCTTTACAAAACACAAAATATAGTAATTAATGATAATTTGCTACCTATACGATCATTAGGTGCTGGTGCATTAGGGTCACCCGTGCCTGAGTTTACAGGAACAAAGACGTTACATGGTATACTAGGGTATAGCGCAGATGGGCAAATTACTGTGACACAAAATGCTCCTCTCAAGCTTACATTACTAGGTTTAGAATATAAAGTGTCAGTACATCAAGGAACTTAATTATGGGCGCAGCCGTACCCTTTGCCGGGGCAACAATGACAGGATTTGGAGGTGCAGCAGCTACCGCTGGAACAATGGCTGCCGTTTCTGCGCCTATAGCAGCCGTTGGATCATCTATGATGATGAACCCAGCTATTTTAAGCCCTGGAGGCACAGGATTCTTTGCTGGCATTTCAAATGCATTTAGTGGTTTAAATAATGCACTTAGCAGACCTTTATTTAGTACCGATTTATTTGGTGACATTTCACTTAAAACCATTGGCAATGTAGTTTCTACAGGCGGCAGTATCATACAAAGCATACGCCAAGGTCAAATTATGAAGCAACAATATGAGTTGCAAAGTATACAGACGATGGCAGATATGGAAACCAAACGTGCTAACGCAGCTATTCAAGCAGCAGAAAGATTACGAATATTAAGACAAGTTCAAGCTACTAATTTAAATTATGCAGCTAGTCGTATGGTAGATGCATTAAGTGGTTCTGCACATTTAATGAATGTAGTTAGCTCACAAGAATATGGAGAAGACTATAAACTTGATTTATTTAATGTAAATCAATTAGTCAATCGTGGCAAGGTTAATGCTGCTATTTATAAAAATACAGGTAAGAATGCAGCAACTGAAGGCTTTATTAATGCAGCCATTAAGCTTGGTGAAGGCGTATACCGAGAAAGTAAACTAGGAACATAATATGGCATTAGATAGATACACTAGAAAAGCAACATTAGATGTACCTGATCCAATAACGGATGTGGCATCTCGTCAAGCATTAAGCAGCTCTCAATCGTTAGAAAGACGATTAGATGCCATATCTAACATGTTTTATGAGTCACGTGTTGCAGATGCAGAACAACAAGGCAAATTGTTTGGTGTCAAAAATGCTCCAACCATGGAACGTATTACTCTTGCTATGCAAAAAGGCGAAGATACTGAACAATTTTTTCAAGAAGGCGGTACAGTTTTTGGTGATGCTGCTCGTAATATTCAAGCTGAAATATTTAGAAACACGAGTTATGCTGCATTTGCTGATAAGGTCAATGTTCTTTCTGATGAGATTGAAAAAGATTTAATTACACCCGATCAAGCAGAAAACATAGGTAATACATTGCAAGCCGAAATTGATGGTGTCTATGATGTCATTGCTGAAGTATCGCCTGAACAGGCAGTTAAGTTTGGCACACAAGCAGCTACATTAGCCAATACTGTTTATCAAAAAGCTAATTTAAAAGCAATTGAAATACAAAAAGCAGCACAACTAGAACTTATTGGTAACTATGAAACTACTTTTAAAGATAACTTTGCCATGACATTACGTACTCATAAAGGTGATCTAAATACAACATTGATCAAGATGGGGCCAGATATGCAAGTGCTAAGTGATATTTATAGAGACTTACCTAATGACGCTATTAAACGCTCACAAATTCTTACTAAATTAGTTCCTGAAATATTAGTTGGCCAAGCTACTAACTTGCTTGTTGCAAATCCTCAATATGTTGAGAACATGTCAGAAACATTATTGGCATTACGTACAGGTAAAGTGCCTGAAGAATTATCATTCTATAATCATGAATTATTAAGCGAGGCAGATCGAGCAAGCATACTTAAAAACTTTAGAGACTATTATAAAGAAAACACACAAATTCAAACTAAACAGAGAGAGTTGCAAAAAGTAAACGACACTAAAAATGTGGCAGACTTAACATTTCAATACAATGAACTTAAAGATGAAAAAGCCAAAGCTGATGTATTAACTAAATTAGAAGATATAGCTAAACGCAATCCATCTGCATTATCATATAAAAATTTACAAGAGATTGTAAATGGCAGATCAACATTAACAGTTGCAGAAAAATCAACAAATGAGTATTTTTCTATACAACAAATGATTACTAACCAAGTTATTACTAATTTAGATGACTTAGAAACTGTTGCAAAAGAAAAAGGATTAAACGACAGGCAAATTCAGTTTGGATTAAAACCTTATCTTCTTAGTATAGATGAGCGCAGATTTGTTAATGGTGTTAAAGTTGAAGTAAAAACCGCATTACCTCCCGGTACACCAACAAATATTATAAATTCTGAAATTGATAAAACTACTATTAGAACGCGTGAGTTAAATGCTGAAGATTTAAGAAACGGCAAAACCCCTGATGTAACAGCCAATATTAAAAAAGCAGCAGACGAAGTTGCGGATAACAGACTAAGAAAATCATTAAATACAAAATTACAGACATTAAATGATACGATTAATGACCCATCATACTCTGAAGATATTCAAGATATTTTAGCTGGATTCCCAAAAGATGGCGATCAATATTCAGTTGATTTGGATGACCCAGCAGTACACGCAGTTCTTAATAAATTGAAAAGAGAAAGCTCTAGCACATATACACTCATTTATAATAACATCATTTCTATTAATAATACGATAGAAAAATTAGAGGATTAACGAATGAGAGACTTATTTGAAGAATACGATAATTATAGTGCAGATGTACGTACAAGCGTGCCTGAAAATGCTGCATCTATTCGTAAGCGTGCTGCTAGATCAGGATTACAAGCGCGTGTAAAAGTAGAACCAACCGATGTAGATTTAGGTGAAGCATTAGTAGAAGGGGCAAAGGCTGTACCTCTTAGCATGGCTTCAGGAGCAGTTGAAGGTTTTGTAGGTTTACCGGGTGATCTTGAATCTATCTTACGTGGATTAATTGCTATGTCTCAAACACCTGAAGGGCAAGATAAAACTAAAGAGTTGCTAAAAGGCTTTGAAGAAAATACAGTTGCACCTACATCAGAAGACGTAGCTCAATGGATTAATCAAAACATTATTGACTTGGGTGAAAATGCCATGAGAACAATAGGACAATTTTTAGCACCAGCGGGGTATGTCAAACCAGCAAAAGCTGTATTAAAAGGCAAAGCAAAAGGTCTTGCAGCCAAAGTAGCTACAGAGGAAATCAATAATGATCAATAAAGAAGATGACATCATACGTGATATAAAAACAGAGATTGAAGCTCCTAAGCAACCTCCTGTTGATGAGTCTGTATTTACTGGCGAAAAAACAGAAGTAGCTGGCAGAGGTAAATTTCTTAAAGATGTAATCATTGAATCAGTAGGTGGTAAGCGCATTATTCAAGGTGAAGTTAAACAAGGCAGTAAATTACCACACGAAAAAAAAGTTATTGAACAAACTGATCCTGTACCACAAGAAGTTCCACAAGATCAACCTAAGACTATAGCTACAGAAGAAGACATCAAGGCTGTTGCAGATAGACAAGAAGAGTTATTAAGTGAAGGTGTACCATCAACAGCTAAATCACCTACTAAAAAACAAAAAGGTGAGGGGGTAGTACAAGCTAGAATTACTACCGTTAGAACAACAGATGAAGAAAAGCGTGCTATTGAATTAGCACAATGGGAGCGTCTATCAAAAAATCCTGAAATTACTAAAACTACTATTAAAGATTTACGTGAGCAAGCACTTGATATGGGGATTACTCAACAAGAGATTGATCGAGTATTACAAGGGAAAAAACTAACAGCGAAGATTGGTGATTATGATTTAAGTAAACGTATTGCCGCACTTAAAGGTGAGTATGATGCGAACTTAGAAATTATTAGCCAAGGTATAGATAAGTATCAAACGGCTAGACTTGATTCTTTAGAAAAATATAATCTATTAGTGGCTATGACTAACAACTCACAGATTGCAGCAGACTTAACTCAATCAGGTAGAGAGATTGGTACTGCTTTAAATGCATTTAAATCTATCAAGAATTTAGGCGGTAATGTGCAATTGTCTGATATTGATGAAGTATTGTCACAACATTGGAGTGATAACTCATTTGAGCGCATGATTAAAATGTATGAGCAAGCGCAAACAAATGCACAACGAGCTAAGATTCTTAATAGTACAGGTGGTAATTTAGAAAGATGGTTTGATTCAGCTTACTATACATTCCAAGCTAACTTGCTAAGTTCGCCTACAACATGGATGGATAACTTTGTTGGATCATTTATGCACGGTTCATTAATGACAGTTGAAGATATTGTGGCTGCGTCAGTCGTACGCCCTATTCGTAAAGGTGTGGAAAAAATTACACGAACTGCACCCAAAGAATTACCGCAAGAAATAGAAGAGTTAGATGATGTCTTGGTAGGAATGACAGGCATTTGGGATGGTTTAAAAGATGGTTTACATAACGCTGCCCACGTTATTAAAACAGGTGAGCGTGCTGGATTTAAGGGTGAAAAGTTTCAGCCTATTTCATCTGATATGTTAAAAACAAATAACGGTAGCTCTAAACTTGCACGAGCTATTTCTCAATCTGAATTAGCAACAAATTGGGTAGGCAAATTACTTGATGCCGTTGGATTTGTACAAAGCGTTCCTATGAGAGCCTTAGCTGCTGGCGATGAAATTATAGGTAGTACATTTAGCCGTATGCGTTTAAATACCGAGATGAACAAATATGGTAAGAAAAGACTGAAAGAGTTACGTGCTGCTGGCTTAAATGAACAAGAAGTTAAAGATGCATTAGTTAAAGAAATGACTCAGTTTGTAGATACACAACCAGCTGAAATCTTTGACAATGTAAAAGAAGTGAAAGATATGATTCAATTTACTTATAAATGGGATCGGACTAAACGTTTAGACAAAGCTTATGCTTCAGTTAATGCATTTTTAAATAAACCTGTCGTACGATTTATGACACCATTTGCTAATACTTTAACAAAGATTGTAGACCAAACAGCCTCACGCATTCCAGGCATGAATTTTATTTCACCACAATTCTATAAGGATGTGAGTCGTGGTGGTAGACATGCAGATCGAGCAATTGCAAGATTATCCGTTGGCACACTTGGTATGTATTATGCATTTGAAGGCACAGCCAATAATGTATTAACAGGTTCTGGCCCAACAGACCCAACACAACGCAGAGCATTAATGCAGACAGGATGGCAACCATATGCTATTAGACTTAAAAAAGATGGTGTACCAGGTAAGATTATTAAACAATTTGAACGTTTAACCAATGTCACACAAACAGATGATGAATATTTTATTAGTTATCAACGATTTGATATGGTCGCTCAAGTTTTAGCAATGGGGGCTGATATGTGGGATGCTATGAAGTTTGCTAATGAAGACCCTTCAGCAGAAGTTTGGGAAGAAATGTTGTTAGCATACGGTACAAGTAGTGGTGAGTTTATGAGCAATTTACCTGTCATGCAGTTTGTGGGTGAGTTGTCTGACATTGGTAGTGGTAACTATGAAACACAAGCAGAGCGGTATTTAGATTTAATGGAAAGAATGATGATCCATACAGGTAAAACTATTGTGATGGCTACCCCTGTGGCGGGATGGACACAGTCTACTTTAGCTTATCAAATCGCTAAAACTTTAGATAAAGACAATCCATTACAAAAAGGGCCAGATGCTCCTATGATTAAAAAAGGTATTTCAGATTCTGCTTCTGCTGCCATTGACCGTATCCAAAATGATCTGATTGCTAGAACGCCTGTATTGCGTGGTGAGTATGATAAGGATAGAGATGAGGCTGGACGTTTAATTTACAATAAAAATACCATACATCAGAATTGGTTAAATCTTATCCCATCTGCAAGAATCTCTTCATCTATACATTCTGAAATGGATCAAGTATTAGCCGATAATTATATGGGCATATCTATTCCATCAAGCACTTGGGATGATGTGACACTATCAAGTGAGCAATACACTATGTATAAATACTTATATGGACAAAAGTTAAATTTAACTCAAGTAAGTCCTACAGGTGAAATTGAGCTTATGAACATGGAAAAAGCAATTCCTAATAATGTTAAACGACTTACAGAAGAATTTGCTATGTTAGGTGAAGTACCTCAACCTGAAGATATTAGAAATGAAATTAATTCAACTATATCTGCATATAGAAAAGAAGCAAAGCGAGTGATGTTAGGCGATAGTATGAATGTAGATGATACTGGTTTAACAACACAAACAAGATATACAGATAGTTATATAGATATGGATGGGGTTGAGCAATCCGCAATGTACCCGGATTTAGTACGATTAATTAATAAATCAAAAACATTTAAGAGAGCATCAAAAAGACCCTAACTATGCTAAAATATATTGAGGAAAAATTATGGCTATAGACATCTCATCAACCACTAGACGTATAGTATACACAGGCTCAGCTGGTGTAGGCCCTTACGCATTTAACTTTGAAGTCTTAACTCAGACTGACATTGCTGTCTATTTTAATACCACCGAATTAACACTTACCACAGACTATACTGTATCAATCTCTGGTAGTGGTACAGGTTCTGTAACGATTGTCGTAGGCACGAATGTTCCTAGCACCCCTACAGCTTCTGATCGTATTACCATTGTCGGTGATAGAACGATTCAAAGATCAACAGACTTTACCACAGGTGGCCCACTCTTTGCTACCTCATTAAACGATGAGTTTGATAGTCAAACCATATTTGTTCAACAAGTCCAAGAGCAAGCTGATCGATCTATGCGTGCGCCTAATACTGACCCTACTACAGTTAATATGGTATTGCCTATTAATACTGTGCGTGCTAACAAGACACTTGCATTTGATGCGAATGGTGATCCAGTTATTGGTGAACAGATTGGTGACAACCGTGGTAATTGGGCAGCATCTACAGTTTATAATAAACGTGACTTAGTTAAAGACACAAGCAATAACAATATTTATTTATGTAATACAGCACACACCTCATCAGGTTCACAACCAATATCTACAAACACAGATTCAGCTAAATGGGATTTATTAGTTGATGCAGCAAGTGCTGCGGCTTCTGCTGCCGCTGCTGCTGCAAGTGAGGCTGCTGCTGCTACCTCAGAATCCAATGCAGCAACAAGTGAAAGTAATGCCGCAACATCAGCAACAACGGCAACAACAAAAGCGTCTGAGGCATCCACATCAGCAACCAATGCAGCGACTTCTGAAAGTAACGCATCTACTTCAGCAACTTCAGCTGCTGCTTCTGCATCAACAGCAACAACGAAAGCAAGTGAGGCATCAACTTCTGCAACGAATGCAGCTACATCTGAAACTAATGCTGCAAGCTCTGCGTCAACTGCTTCTAGTGCCGCAACGACAGCAACCACACAAGCAAGTAATGCAAGTACATCAGCGACTAATGCTGCGACAAGTGAAACCAATGCTGCAAGTTCTGCATCAACTGCAAGTACGGCAGCGACTAATGCTGCAACATCAGCGAGTGCTGCGGCCACAAGTGCGACAGCTGCACAAACGGCTGCTGAAAGTATTGATGCTTTCTACTTGGGCGCACAATCATCTGATCCAACAGTTGATCTTAATGGTGATCCTGTAACTGCGGGTGATTGGTACTTTAATACAGGTGCAAATGAAACAAGAATTTATAATGGTTCAACATGGCAAGTAACTGCTATATCTACTGCTGGCTTATTAACTTCTGCCAACAACTTATCTGATGTAGCCAATGCGACAACTGCTCGATCTAATTTAGGTTTGGTTATTGGTACTGATGTACAGGCATACGATGCTACCATTGTTGTGGATGCAGATATTGGTGTCACAGTACAAGGCTATGATGCTGATACTTTAAAAGCAGATGTAGCAGATACACTCACTGCTCCCTTTAGAGGCACAGTCACAACAGATAATGATTTATCATTTGACCAAAACACAACTAATAACTTCTCATGCACACCTACATCTGGTGCTGCACTTACATTTACTAATCACACATCAGGTCAATCAGGTTACATCTTGCTAGACAATAGTGCTGGTGTTGCTATTACAGCAGCAGCAACTACTAAGATTACTGCAACAGATTTAACAACTATCTCAACTGCTGGTGTTTATCTTGTATCTTATTTTGATAACGGCACTAATGCTTATGTAACTGTTAGTGCTACTTATAGTTAATAGGGACTAAATGAGTTTATTACAAAACAGTAATGCCATATCAACAGGTGGTGCTTATGACCTTACCGATAGTGTACGCTTTCGTGAGTCTGCTTCTGCTTATCTACAAAGAACTCCTGCTAGTGCAGGTAATCTTAAAACATGGACATGGAGTGGTTGGGTTAAAAGGGGTAATGTAGCAGCTTCTTCTTATTATTGTTTATTTGGTGTTGACGGAGTTACTCCTAATAATAGAACAGAAATTACATTTTCAAGTAATGCTATATTTATATATGAAGAAGTAACATCAGCTACTATTTCATTAACTACTACAGGTTTATTTCGTGACCCTTCTGCTTGGTATCATATAGTAGTAGCAATAGATACTACACAAGCAACATCAACTAATAGAGTAAAACTTTATGTTAATGGTGAGCAAATAACATCATTTTCTTCGGCAACGTACCCAAGTTTAAATTATAATACTTTTGTTAATTCAACAAATACCCATGTTATTGGTGCTAGAAGGTACGCAGGGGGAACAGTAAATAAATACTTTGACGGCTACCTAACAGAAGTCAACTTAGTAGACGGACAAGCACTTACACCATCAGACTTCGGTGAATACAATGCAACTACAAGTGTATGGAAACCTAAAAAATACACAGGTACTTATGGTACTAACGGATTCTACTTACCATTAAAACCTACTACACAGGCTACAGGATTTAATACAGTGTTGTATACAGGTAATGGAACAAGTCAGTCTATAGATGGTGTTGGTTTTGCTCCTGACTTTGTATGGGTTAAGAATAGAGATCAACCAGATAGTAATCATTTATATGATACAGTTAGAGGCGCATATTATAGATTAATATCAGATAATACTGCAGTAGATGCATATAGTGCATTACAATTGTCTTCTTTTAATGCAGATGGATTTAGTTATGGTTCAGCACATGCAGGTAATGCTAGTGGTGAAGATTATGTAGCATGGTGTTGGGATGCAGGTTCATCTACAGTCTCTAATACAGATGGAGATATTACTGCTAGTGTTCGTGCTAATCCTGCTACTGGATTCTCTATTGTTACTTATGACCCAACTCCATCTGGAACTGTTGGTCATGGACTTAGCACTGCTCCAGAATTAATTATAGAAAAGAAACGAGATACTACAGGCGATTGGATAGTAGGTACAACAGTAATTGATGGTTCTTATGATTACTTAAGGTTAAATACAACCGCAGCCGCAGCCGCTTCTGGTGTAGCCGCTCCAACAGCTACAGTATTTACTCCAAACGTAGGTGGTGATAGTGCAGTTGCTTACTGCTTTACAAGTGTAGAAGGATACAGTAAGATTGGTTCATATACTGGTAATGGTACAAGTCAATCTATTAATTTAGGGTTTAGACCAGCATTTGTAATGTGGAAACGAACTGATGCTGCTGGTAATTCTTGGATTATTAAAGACAATACTCGTTATGCAGATAATCAAGGTAATTTATTTCCTAATGTAGCAACAACAGAAAATACAGATACAAGTGTAACTTTTACAGATACAGGTTTTGATGTAGATAGTTCTCTTGGATACAATGGTTCAGGTCGTGAGTTTATCTACATGGCATTTGCTGACACTAGAGATTTCCAATGGAACTTTGATGCAAGTGGTAACAAGAACAACTGGACTGCTAACAACATTAACTCTAATGCGTCTAGTGACACTACCTATGACATCATGTCAGATGTACCTACATTAACCGATGAAGATACGGCTAACTTTGCTACATTGAATCCTTTAGATCACTTTAGCACTAATGTAGACTTCAGTGAAGCAAACTTAAAATATACAGTTCCTGCAGGTTCGTATACCAACGGAAGTGTTGCAACATCTACTATTACTATGACATCTGGAAAATGGTATTGCGAAATGACTGCATTATCCGATTACAGTATGATGGGAGTAGCAAAACTCCCTCGTGCTAACATGAGATATTTGGGTGATGATGTTACTGGATATGGTTATTACACTAATGGAAGTAAATATAATAATGCAGTTGGTGTATCTTATGGTGCTTCTTTTACTATTAATGATATTATTGGTGTTGCACTAGATTTAGATGCAGGCACACTCACATTTTATAAGAATGGAGTAAGTCAAGGAACTGCATTTACTGGGTTATCTGGAGAATTTGTTTTTGCAACAGGAAATACAAATGTAAGTAATAATGCAATTACTGCAGTCAACTTTGGGCAACGACCATTTGCCTACACACCACCTGCAGGATATTTAAAACTAAATACCTATAACTTACCTGATAGTGCTATTAAAAATGGTAGTCAGTATTTTGGAGTAAATACATGGAGTGGGGATAGCACATCACCAAGAGTAATAGTAAACCAAGCACAGTTTAAACCTGACTTGGTATGGGTAAAAGGTAGAAATGGAATTATTAACCATGTTCTTATTGACTCTGTTCGTGGAACTCAAAAGAATTTAATTTCTAACTCAACAAGTGCTGAAGTAACATCACCTGTAAATGGTAGTGTGAGTGCATTTAACTCCAACGGCTTTAGTGTTATTACAGGAACTTCAGATACTGTAGAAGTTAATTATACAGGTTATAACTATGTAGGATGGCAATGGAAAGCAGGAGGTACAGCAGTATCTAACACAGACGGAACAATAACATCACAAGTATCTGCTAATACAACAGCAGGGTTTAGTGTGGTGACTTATACAGGAACAGGTGCTAACGCTACCGTTGGACATGGACTTGGTGCTGCACCTAACATGATGATAATAAAAAATAGAACTTCTGCAAATAGCTGGCCAGTTTATCATTCTTCTTTAGGAAATACTCAATTAATAGTTTTAGATTTAACTAATGCAGCATCAACATCTTCTGTATATTGGAACAATACTTCACCAACTACTTCAGTATTTACTATTGGAACGGCAGGTTCAGTTAATACAAATACTTCTAACTATGTAGCCTACTGCTTTGCAGAAGTAGAAGGATTCAGTAAGTTTGGTTCTTACACAGGTAATGGTTCTACTGATGGTACATTTGTATACACAGGGTTTAGACCTGCTTTTGTGATAATTAAAAAAACTGACTCGTCAGAAGAGCATTGGTATATGTTTGATGACACAAGATCATCTTACAATGGCGAAGGCGCAAGACTTAAAGCAAATGTTAGTGACTCAGAAACAACCAATAATAACCTTGATATACTGTCTAATGGTTTCAAGAATAGATTAAGCGGAACAGGCACTAACGGTAATGGATCAACATACATATACATGGCATTTGCCGAAAACCCTTTTAAAAATTCTTTAGCGAGGTAATAAAAATGGCTTATAAACATAACGGAAAAACTCTACAAGTAGGTAGAAGTTTTACTTTAGATGACATTATGTATCCAGCTAACTGGTTACAAAAGTCTACTGAAGCAGAACGAACTGCTGTAGGTATTACATGGGAAGATGACCCAGTAAGAGCAGATGATAGATACTACTGGAATGGTGACATCAACAATCCTAAGATGTTAGATGATAGATTAGAGGTTGATGAGAATGGTGACCCACTATGGGAAAAAGTATTAGATAATACTGACCCAGAAAATCCTGTTATGGTAGATTCTAATGTTCAAATGAAAACACTTGGTCTTAAATCTAATATGGTTTCACAAGTTAAACATACTGCTGGTACAATCCTCGCTCAAACTGACTGGTATGTAACTCGTAAATCAGAAAAAGGTGTAGACATTCCTGTTGAAGTAGAAACTAAACGAGATGCAGTTAGAACAGAATGTGATAGGTTAGAAGTTGCTATCAATGCAGTAACCACAGTAGAAGAATTAATTACAGTAATGAACTTACAGAATTGGGGTGAATAATGACACCGCATGAAGAATTAGTAGCTCACGAAAAACTTTGTGCAGAAAGATATGACACAATACATCATAGATTAGATCGCATTGAAGCAATGCTTAACAAATTAATCTGGGGAATCATGGCTGGCTTCGGGGCCATCGTAGTCGCTGTCGTCATGAGTGCATTACACTAATTCCATGAGAGAAGAAGCAGTCATACTAGCATTTGCCTTAATGTTATTATTTACGTATTGTTATTTATTATTTTGATATGGAGACAGAGCATGGAGATATTAATTGCAGTAATCCTACTGACAATATTAGCACTGATGATAGCCTGGATAGCAACCGAGTATCAGATGATATGGAATTGGATCAAGACACAAATAAAAAACCTCGTTCAAAAATGTGTCGCATTGTTACAGACTGTTGTTAGCTGGTTGCTACGTCTATGATTAGCGCAATACTTCCTCTAATCTCTACCGTTATTGATCGAGTAATTCCTGATAAGAATGGTGCAGAGAAAGCTAAGCAAGAGATTGAAAAGACACTCATTGATAATGCTAACCAACTTAATCTCGCACAAGTTGAAGTCAATAAAGTAGAAGCAGAACATCGCTCAGTCTTTGTTGCTGGCTGGCGACCTATGATTGGTTGGAGTTGTGCCATTGGAATTTTTTGGCTATTTGTCGGACATCCACTTGTTGTCTATATAGATGGACTAGACGGTATAACAAGTCCTATCCCTACAATAAACCATGACATTTTATTAGAGCTTACCTTTGCTATGTTAGGCATGGCTGGCCTACGCACATTTGAAAAACTGAAGGGCATTACTAAGTAGTGTACTTAACAGACCACTTTAGCAAAGAAGAACTGTGCCATAGTAATACTGCCATCCGATTGGGTTTAAAAAATGAACCTAACCAGGTGCAACTAACTAATCTTTATAAACTCGCTGAAGGATTAGAGCATGTCAGGTCTAAGCTGGGTGGACTACCTATCATTATATCTAGTGGGTTTAGGTCAATGGACGTTAATCGTGCTGTTGGTTCGAAAGACACGAGCTTTCACACTTTCGGTCTGGCAGCAGATTTTATCTGTCCTCGTTATGGCAGCATTCATGATGTGTTTCATGCTGTGGTATCCAGCTCGATAGAATATGACCAGTTAATCCTTGAACATGATGCTTGGTGCCATGTCGGATTTGCTAAAGGTACAGACAAACCTAGACGACAATCACTCATTATAGATAAGCATGGCGTACGCGCACATAGTTGACCAACAACAGATATAAGATATACTTATAAGGTATTAACTTTGTAGAGAATCTTATGACGAAATATAAATCTGTTTTAGTTATATCAGATCTCCACATTCCCTATCATCACAAAGACGCATTCAAATTTCTCAAGGCACTTAAAGATAAATATAAGCCTGACCTCATAGTTAACATTGGCGATGAGTTAGATCAGCATGCTATTAGTATGCACGATTCTAATCCTGATCTGATGTCAGCCGGGGATGAATTAAAATCGTCTCGTGTATATGTAAAAGAGTTAGAAAAAATTTTTCCTAAGATGTCCATCGTACACTCCAATCACTCCTCCTTAGTCTATAGACGTGCGTTGAAGTATGGATTACCCAAGGAATATTTACGTTCTTACAATGAGTTTCTTGGTGTCGGCAAAGGTTGGCAATGGGTTGATGACCTACGCATTACCTTATCTGATAACTCAAGATGTTTCTTTACCCATGGTATGTCCGCCACGGTGTTACAAGTGGCAATGCAGATGGGCATGAATACGATTCAGGGCCATTACCATACCAAGTTTTCTATCGGGTACTATTCAAATCCAGACGCTTTAATCTGGGGCATGCAAGTTGGTTGTCTTATCGATCAGAAATCCATGGCATTTGATTATGCTAAAAACTTTAAGACAAGATTTATTGTTGGTTGTGGTATGATAATAGAAGGACAACCAAAGCTAATGCCGATGGTATTAAAGGACGGTGGAGATTGGATAGGAAAGATAGTTTAGAAGCAGAATTTATTACTGAGGCTGATGAGAATCAGGCAAAGTTACTTGATCAATTGGTTGGCAAAAAGATTTGGAACATTGAGTTTCTAGAATCCGACAGCCAATCAATGATCAAGATATTATTCTCGGATAAAGAAGATGATTTTCTTGTCATCCACTGCGAAGGCGCAGACTTATATTTAGTCGAACCTAAACCTAAAAATCTGCACTGATGCCCCTCGAATATGTATTGATAGTTATGATGGGTGGCAACCCATTATATGTGGGTACATTCTTAAATTGTGAAGTTGCAAATGCCTATGCTGATAAAAATTTATTAGATGATACTTACAGAATTTGCCTTCATCAAGATTTTATTAACCTTCCTCCCGACCATAAACACAAATATATCTTTTATGACTATCATAAGACAGAATTACAGGTTGGAATAGAAAAACGACCTCGTATAACGCTCTCTGTTGCACGATCTTAAGGTAGGTAAGGGGTAGGTATCAAAAAGTTTAAAGTCTTCACCACGAGGCTTAGACGTGCTAGAACGGGGGTTCTCCATAAATGGCTGTAAATTCTTCATTTGATAGAGGTTTTATCTCTTCAACTCGACAATCCGGGCGTAATTTTAGAAAAGTTTCTACCGATTCTAAAGTTGCAAAGGATCTTAGGCTATCACCGAAGCCATCGAATACTACATATTTGTGATCAGGGTCTATCATTAGTCTTAACTCATGTTTATCTTGATTCATCTTACACTTTATATAGTTAAACTACAATCTTGACAAACTAACTGAAAGGGAATAATCATGTGGACAACTCCATCAGCTACTGAAATGCGTTTTGGTTTCGAAGTAACAATGTATGTAATGAACAAATAATAAAGGGCCTTTCGGCCCTCTATTGTTTTAAAAGAATCCAACCTTTTGAGAACGAGGTACTTTGAAATTATAAATATCTCGTATTGCATTGAAATAAATTTCTTTATCCCCTGTCTTGGGAATCATATGTGATTGACACTTTAATTTTTGTATCATTCTTTTATGATCATAATCAGCATGGTAAAACAACTCAATCATGCAGCTTAAAAAATTACTACTCTTATAGTTAGAATAATAATTACCAATCTCGTCCAGTCTTTTGGCATTCTCCAATGCACGCTCATAGTTTTTAATCTTAAAGTCACCAGATTTAAACATACGTCCATGCTCACCGGAGCGTTGTCGACTATCACTAAGTAACGAAATACAAACAGTATAGTTGAATCCAGTCTTCTGCATAAACTCTTTAAACTTTAAATATTCTGGATACCCAAGCTCACAAAACGATTGAAGCCTGTCATTGTTATTCCAGTTTGCTGTATTCTCATTAAGTCTACGCACCTCATCAAGATCTAAATTATTAATCTTCATAAAATACACTTCTTTTTTGAGAAATTTTGCAGCTTCAAATCGATGTTGGCCATCGATAATTTGCCTTTTCTTATTAACGATAATCGGAATAGGAATATATTTTTCCTTCATAGATTTCAATAGCCTTCTAAAATTAGCTTTGTTAATATTTCTATTACCGTTAATATAAGTAAACGCATTATAATCAGTAGTTACGTATACATCATTTGCTTTTTTCATAATCATTCCTTGTAAAGTTAGTTAATTGTTTCTTGGTTTACGTAAACGTTCACCTTGTTTACGCATCTTACTTATTTGTTTGCGAAAATAATCTTTGTCTACGTGAATTAACTGTAGACATAACTCCAAGACTTCATTATCTTCAAACAAAAATTGTGCTGCTTCTTTGCGTACCTCTTTCTTTACTTTCTTACCTAAGTATTCATCCAATGCATTTTGCAATACACCTAAAATTAAACGTCCACGCCAATCATCAAGTGAATAACTGTGTTGATGGGTGATACGTTCACATTCAGGATCCGCTAAAAAATCTAAACTTTTAAATGTGGCCATTAAAGTCCTTTCATTGCATCCATTAATGCATACTTGATTTTCACTTGCTTATCACCTGTCAGTTTTTGTACGACTGAAAGATTGGCTGTTGCAAATGCCTCCATCTTTTTTAACTTTTCTTTTGCATCGAGTTTCTCTTCATCTATTTCCTTAATTTGTTTAAGGATCTCAATGTATCGATTCATCAATGCATGTTCATCTACAAAAGTTAAAGCTTCTTTCCCTGGTAGATTCAGGGCATAGGCTTTTTTGCAGCCACCTCCCTTACTTGCTTTGCCATGCTAGATTTATCTTTGTCTTCCTCTTCATTAATACCAAGATCACCCGCATACAAACTAATACCAAGGCCTGTTGTAGTGCTTATGCATTTAGCTAAACATCTTTTATAGGCTGTATTAATTTGATGTGAATTAGGATTAGTAATGGCTTTATTACCTCCCGCAATGACAGGCATAATCTCAGATTGACTTGTGCCTAATGTATGCAATGTAACTTGCACCATCATCGTGCCATCAGGGTAAAACTTTTCTTTATCTAAATCATAAGTAAAGGTAGCATTTGGATCATGTGTTTTTAATAAATCCAATGCATTTGCCCATGAAATATAGTCAAGTTCTGCACCGAAGCTTGATTTTTTCTTTTCAACTAATCCTAATTTATGTACATCAATTGCTCTTAACTCTTTATAAGCCTCAGCAATCACCGAAGTTTTCGTTGTCATCACATTCTCCAAAATAAAGTTTAATAATTTCTTGTCTTTTTGTAGTGTCTTTAACGTTGCGATAAAGCACTTGCAAAAACGTATTTGTATCTTCTTGTTTCATACTGTGATCGTATTGATCACCCCCTAAGTTATTGATATCACTCATTAATATTCTCCCTATCTTTAATTTTAAGTTTTGATTGTCGAATGACATACCCATCTTTAGCCGGCAATGTCCTTGCGGGTTGCGGCTTAAATTGTCGAACAGGCCAATCAATTCCATAACGCCCCGCTACGGCATATTGATTGTCACGCATTTCATCCATGATTTTTGTCTGATGATTATCAATTTCCTTTTCTCGCTCAGTAATTTCATCACGGAGTGTAACAATTCTTTCAGCAAGCTCTTCACAATGAGGCAATTCAATTTTAGTTTTATCTGCTTCATTAAATACTCGTGCAGCTTCATCCGGGGATTGACTCTCGTAAAAATCAATTTCCTCATTCGTTAGATACTTATCAATTCTTTTTTGAAAATCCATAATAGCGTCATGCAATTGAGATAAGACTTCATCATCCCTTTTGTATACAAAAAGTCTCAGCGTGGTGCCTTTATATAGCACGCACAATACACCTACTTCAGCATGACAAATATCCATCTGCATCTGTAATTGTAATACCCCACGATAAAGCGGCAATGTATCGGCTGTCTCGACATCATGGGCGGTCACTTTAGATTCTAAAATAATCGTACCCTCAAGTTTAATGGAATCTGCATTAACACAAATGATCCCCTTTTCTATATCAGTCATGATCTCTTTGCCATCGCCCTCAATTGTGCCATCCAGTGAGCATGCAATGGGTAAGGTGTCATGATGATACGCCTTTTCATGTGTTGTTTTTGGATTGCCTAGGCCTAACCTGGCACATGCTTCATTTAATATGATTGGTTCTAAAGTATTGCCCCAATTCATAGGTTCTGAACTTATTTGAGGTGGTTCGATACCATGATTGGCATCCATGATCATTTTTAATAATTCATTACGCGATTGAAAGCGCGAACACCCCATCAATACAGGCATCTGAGATGCACTCAACTCTTTGTTACTTGTGACTTTTCCTACCATTTTTAACTCTCCCTTTTTTCTAATTCAATTAAAATTTGATCGACCGCGCGTAAAAATTCCCAACACGTCCGATCATCAATCTTGCCTTGCTTTTCTAAGTTTTCGGCATGATGTAAAGCATCATATAAAACTTGATTAGTCATCTTATTTCCTCCAATGCAGTCTCAATGCATTCTTTTTTTGTTTTTAAATACACCGATCCACCGTAACTAATTTGCTCAAAGAGTTTCCCCTTTTGACAAACAACTTCTTTCGGTGTCGGATACCAAATATCTAAAAAATCTTCAATGGTATTTTGTAGACCGATACCAATTAAAGAACCAATAAGGATGCCGATAGCAAGCCACCAGCACCCATACGAACCATCAACGATTTTACTTGTCATTAAATACCCCCTTATGAATTAAATCTTCACGTATGCATCGATAACCATTGAAGTTATCTTTGCCACGATAAAAAGATTCATAAAATGTAGCGGCCTCATCACATGTACTAAAAGAACCTTCGATAGTCTCATGAGTGCCAAAAGCCGTTACATTGCTCACGATTAGAATGAATTCAGCTATCATGAATTGCCTCTCCATTTTCATCAAAAACCATAACATCTTGATCATGGCCTATTAAATTAATAAACTCTTTTTTTGCCTCTTGAGGTGTTTCAAAACCCTCAATAGTTTTAGTTACACGTCCTGTAATAATATATTTATTCATGGTTACCCCCTTTTATCCATAATTAATTCATAATGAGATATTTGCATGGTTATTTATCCATTAATCTGTTATACAATGTCAATCCAAAGTCATATCCCTGATTATAGGAATACATGTCAGGGTGTTGAATTGCCCTATTACCCTCAAGCAACCCATTAGCTACGCCATCTTTGAAAGCACTTAAATTAATTCTTTCTTTACTCATTTCTGGCTTACTAAGTGTTAATTTTTCTAATGTTTTCACGTTGCGCGGGGTTCGGTCGATGTTATCCGCTAAAATAATGTCGGCCAATTCTGAATACATCTTTTTATAATTCATTTTTAATATATCCTTTAATTAATGTATGCGGCACCATTGCCATGCGCTACAATAGCAATTGAAGGTGCGGTTGAATGTGATCCCATGCAAAGTTTACAAGTGTTGCATTGCGCTTTGCGTCCGGCTTCCTCTGATGCGGGACATAATATTTCATTGCTTTGCTTATCAGATACGGCCGTTATAATGCGAAAAGTGCGGCGTTTACTTTGCCATGCAATACGCGCGTCCTTTAATGTATCGGCACTAATCATGGTGAGATCAGGCCTAACATCCGCGCCTTTAATGTTTGATTGATGCGTATAACCGGTATGACCTTTTGATTGAGATAATAAAGCATCCCATATATAAGATGGAACAGCGGCCGGATCCCCGTAAGTGCCTAGGCGCACCATGCGATTATGGCCTAGTGCGGCAATATCTGTAGAATGTTTATAATTGCCCTTAATAAATGACTTATAAACTTGTAAGGGGCCATGAAATAACGTTACATAACATGATCGTTTAATAGCTTGCTTCTTATTTGGATCATCGGTCGGAAGCCCTTTATGATCACAATTGCCGCAAATAGAATAATCCGCGCCGGTTTTTGATGCTATTAATGGATCCATATCCGACCGGATAATGTAAGTTTGAACCATATTGCCAGTTTTCTTATTGGTGCTTTTGGCAAGTGCAATGACTACAATAGGTGCGCCGTCAATTAAGGACTTGCCTTGATAGATTATTTCATTATTCATTTTAATATATCCTTTCCAGATTAATTAATGATTGATAATGCTTAAAACAACGTTGATGATTAAAAATAGTATTGCACATGCGATCATGTAGAATGATATAGTCATCGCGACCATATCACCGTGCGCACCTACAATACCAAACATTAGTGCAATAAATGCACATAAAACCGAAGTAATAATTAAGCCTAAGTTCATAATGTATCCTTTCATGGTTTATTAATGATTATTTAAAGCACGTAATAAACGACAATAATATCTTGATGCGCCATATTGCATATCAAGTTTGTCGGCGTATGATCTTGCGCGATTTCTGTTCTTATATTGATATTTTGCAATGATCTTATTGTTATTATGAGAGTCAATAATTACATAAGTCTCGTTCGGATCTATTTCTTTTATTGTTAACATTTTATATACCCTTTCAAAGTTAATAAAATATGAATATCAGATATCCATAACGGGTACATTAAACTAAAAAGATATCTATGTATAATTGATTTTTCTTATCAATGCCTAGATCGTGATAAGTATTCTAAATCAATGTGTGTATGTATATATATTAAAGGTATGAGATTGATATAACACCGTGAATGAATGATGATGATTAACTAGTTTGAAATATATTAATCAAATAAGTAAGTAATTCAGATCATTTAACATAACTACCCAGGGTTGTGGATAACATGTGGATAAGTCTGATCACTAGCCTGTGGATAAATAAACCTTTCCCCCCCCCTACCCTATCGGTATCTATATAGGGGTATTACTCAAATTTTTGACAATTTTGTGAAAAGTCGTTCATTAGCAATCTTGAACACATTTTCTTTGTCTATAGAGTCAAGCGTTGACCAAGTGTCTATCTCATGGAGTGTACGACCACATCCTTTACAGACAGAATCGTTATCCAATTGACATTGATTAACACAGGGAGAGTGGTTCACGGGTTTCATAGGTATTTTTTTATATAAAAAAAAACAATGGAGGATGAACAAACATGAAGTGATCGGTTATCGTTCCTCCATATAAACCAAACCTGTATAATTAAATACAGATTTCTCTGGGTATTCTCGTTTATCAGTGATATAAGTTTGTTAAACTTACCGTGATACTCCCAGTTTCACCCGGACACGTTAACTCTGTTTATGGCTTTCGTCATACCTACGTACAGCCGGGCTAGGTCATGGCCCCGTAATAAACATTCTACATTATTTGTCAGAGATTTCTACACCCATGTGATTTATTTTACTTATGGGTATTCTGATAAGTTTTACTTATGGATAGCTTTGTATTACATTGGACGCTATTGACTAGATATCTTTACATGATATGATATCTCTATGGAATACAAAATACCTGAATCTATACAGATTAAGAAGTTTAGAAATAAAGATCATCGTTATTTTGTCGTCTTGCCCTTTAAAGCCATTAAAGATAAAAAAGTTACCAATGGCAACATTCGTGTGTTGGCCATATTAGCTGCCTATTGTAATAAACAAGGTTTTAGTATTGTAGGTATTAATACATTAGGTAAAGATTTACAGGTGAGTCCACAAGCAATTCAGTACCATTTAAAAAAGTTAATGGGGTTGGGGTATGTGGAGATGAGACCGCGCTCTGCATACCCAGGCATCCGAGGTAATTTAAGACGGATTGTCTATGATGAAAAAGTAAAGTGGGACGATGTCAAAGAGTACATGTTAGATAATCAAGACATTAAGCATATAGTCAATGTCAATAGGATCGATAACTATGATAAGCGTTAAAGATTTTTATAAAATGATTTGTGATGTGTTTAACAATGGCGAAGCTTTGCCAGCAAAATTTACACGAAAGGATGGCTATTTCAAAATGACTAAGGGTTGGCAGCACACGCCTGGTCGAGCTTTGCCCGCATCACATTATCTAGAGTTGTGTCGCCTTGTTCGTGAGGATGCCGAACAGTCGTTGTTAGCAAAAACAGAGAAGATAAGAAAAGAGATGGCAAAGCGTAAAAAGAAGAACGTTAAAATTAAATATAAAGGAGATTGATATGGGTGATTTAAAACCTTTTTTGGTTAGACTCACACCGGAAAGTGTGGCCATACTAGCCAAAGCAGCAGCAGATTTAAGTAAAACCAAAGCACTGTTGATTAACGAAGCGATTCAAAAACAGTACGGTAAATGAGTCCTAGCGTAAAGCTTGTGTTACCCTACCCGCCCAGTGTCAATAGTTATTGGAAAGCGAATGGGCATAGACGCTATATCAGTCCAGAGGGCCAAGCATTTACGAAAGAGGTATCTCTTATTGTCAAAAATTCGCGCGCGAAACCCTTTGGCAATAAAAGACTAGCAATTAATATTTGTATTCATCCACGGTCAAAACGTAAGTTTGATTTGGATAATACATTAAAAGCAATATTAGATGCATTAATGAAAGCTGGCATGTATGATGATGACAGCCAAATTGATTTCATTGAAATTGCTAGAGGCGAGCAAGTTGACGGTGGTAAAACCGTTGTTTATTTATATGAAGATCAAGGAGATGATTATGGCAGAAACTAAATATGAACCAAAACCAGGCCAAGGCTCTGCATGGCCTAATGACCGTAAGTCAGAAGATTGGCACGCAGATTATCGCGGCAAGATTCTTTTGCCAGACGGCACAGAACATTGGGTAGATGTATGGGATAAGGTAAAGGCTGATGGTGTGGGTTTTCGCACAATCAAGATTGGTAATCGTGTGGAAGGAAGCAAACCCGCGGAAACCAGGACAGCACCGAACCATAATCCGGCTGGTCAGGTTGTGGAAGAACTCGATGAAATTATGGACGATATTCCCTTTTAATGAGTGAAGCTAAAAACAAGCAAAAACCTATACCAAGTTTAGCTGGCTACGGTGGTGTACGTAAACTGCAAAAGAGTTTAGAACGTAGTAATACGTTAGCAGCCAATCGTGAAGCCGTAGCATACAGTTTACTTTGTATGGCAAACACAAAAATTACGGATGTTATGGAATGGGATCATGAAGGGAATGTTCAGGTGAAAGCCAGTAAAGACATTCCCGAACATGCATTGCAATCGATTAAATCCATTAAGATTGACCGTGATGGAAGAATTGCCATTGAGTTTTGGGATAAGGTGCAAACCTTACGTTTACTTGCGAAAGCAAGTGGCTTATTAGATAATCCTGATGAATCGGATCGACCATCCGTGATTGGTATTAATGTTAAGGCTCCGGAGACAATTGATAATGACGAAACCGAGTGACACCCAAGTAGGTGGTAATCACTATGCACAAATGAAGATCCAGCCGATGGAGTTTTCTATGGCAAATGGATTGAACCCCATGCAACATACGGCTATTAAGTACATTGTACGAGTAGACCGTAAGGGTAATGGTGATGAAGATATAGATAAAGCAATACACACATTACAACTTTGGAAACAATGGAGGAAAGACCATGGAAATCAAAGCAGAGATTGAATTGTTGCGCGAGGAGTTTGCTATGGCTAATATGAATAACACACGTGTTATGAAAATCATAGATGAGCTATGGCAAGATAATCAACGTCTTCGACAATTAATTAATGCCAAGCATCCTGATATAGACGACGATGAGCAATAA
>Ga0208899_1000380_pt1 | contig 32860 bp, 51 predicted proteins | sample VirMetDEL_Nov_24_FD_184518 | JGI IMG/M metagenome (GOLD analysis project Ga0208899, IMG submission 184518) | Aqueous microbial communities from the Delaware River and Bay under freshwater to marine salinity gradient to study organic matter... | ecosystem: Environmental > Aquatic > Marine >... | reverse complement strand
ATGATATGCCTCTTTCAGTGCCATCATTGTCGGCATCAGACACTGTTCGATTAATATAGAATGTTTCAGCACTACCAGACCTAATTCCAAGTTTATAAGTTATTGCTGATGTCGTTGAAGGTGAGTCAAAATAAGCATAATAAGCATACTCTGGTGTGCTATCTGCGTTATCAGTATGGTAAGTTCTTGTCATTGTTGCTACGCCACTTGTTCTACTACCCGCAGTAGGTGCTGCAAGTTTTGTGGTGTCTCTGTAAAAGAAAACCATATGGTTATATACGTTCCCAGCATCACCGTGTTCACCGAATATTTGTCCTTCAAGTCTTATTATACTGTTTGCGCTGGTTGGCGTTATTGTAACTTGTAAGTCAGTGTGAATAACTGCGTCTGTATCTGCTGAAAGAGAAACAGTACCAGTGTCAGTTTTCTGAGCGTGTTTAACTTGCAATACAGAGCCAGTGGGCATTGTTAACGCTTTGCCAGACAAGTCTAGTGTGCTTGCTAACTTAGAATCAGTAACAGCATTGTTACCAATCTTAGCCGTAGTAATAGCACCATCAGTAACGCTGCCCACACCCAGCACATCGCCCAAAGCTACAACAAAGTCGATGCTGTCGTTCGATGTAAGTGCGCTGTCGAATACAAGGTTGCTGCCGCTGACTGTGAAGCTGTCTTGCGGGGCTTGGATCACACCATTCAAACTAACAAGAAGCTGATTAGCTGTCTCAGGAAAGTATGCTGCGCCACCTAGCGTCAAAGCGTAGGTTGCTGTAGCAGAGGCAGTAAGGTTTCCTAATTTGTGAAACCCGCCACTGACAGGATTTTTGCCGACATAGGGCATTAGTCTCCACCTCCTTGTCTTGCTTCAACTGCGGCTATCTGCGCTGCTAAATCTGCTTCATAAGCATCGTTTGCTGTATTCCATTCCGTTGAAACATTTGACCACCAACTCTCTTGAGTTATGTCTGCAACATAAACTTGTTCAGAAACCGCTGCACCCACCTGTTGATTGTCATATTCTATAAAAGCCTCAGTGCCGTTGGATGACTGCACTGCCCTAATACCTTCGGGCAACCAGCTTGTATCAAGTCCAGTGTAACTGACACCGTCTTTGTAAATCTGGTTTCCTTCGGCAATAATTGTCCATTTAGCCATGCGACACCTATGTTTTTATAATGTAATTGAGAACTATGGTTGGCTGCACATTCGCGTGGGCTGAACCACTACCCGCATTTGGGTTAACATCAGTACCCGCAAAATCCCAAGCACCCAGAACATTTCTAGCATTGCCGCCATCGTGCTGGGTAGATGTTGCTGTTGTAGCGTGATTGTGTGCAGCTAACTCGCTTGTTGTAAGTGTGTGTGTCTGACCACCGCCAGCCGTACCCAAAGTTGAGCCATCAATCGTTGAACCTGATGTCAGTCTATTAGCCGCAGAGCCACCCATGTTGTCTTTACCAGCTATTGTTCGTCCACGGATGTCTGGTAAATTAAAGGTGCTTGAGCCATCCCCAGCACCGTAGGTTGTTGCGATAGCAGTGAATAAAGCTGCGTATGTTGTCCTTGAAACAGCAGAGCCATCGCACTCAAGCCAACCTGTTGGGGCAGATGCGCCGCCCCAAGGAACAATAGAGCCAACTTCGCTTCCGATTGAGCCATCTGTAGAGGCAACTTTTATTTTAGATAAAGCCATATCAGCCCCCTATGCGGTTGTATAGTAAGTAATTTGGAAAGCAACGAACCCACCGCTTACCTCTGCGAATGAACGTGTATTGTTAGCGCTATTTCGTATGGAAATTCCATTCGCATCAAAATAAGCGTATAACATTTGTGAGGTATTATTGAACGCACCTACAGAAAAACTACCCGCTGGTGCATAAGGCACACCGCCAAGCACTACTCCAGAAGCAACGACACTTGATGGGAAATTTATAAAAGCGTTGATGAAAACTAAATTTCCAATTCGTTGATAACGATTTGCTGAAACGGTAAGAGTAACACCAGCGGTATTAGTTGGTGTCCAAGTTCCCTCTTCAAACGAATTTAGAATATCTGTGCCAGTGCCTAACTTAATCCCAGCGTCAGCAGTAATAATGCCTGTGCTATCTAATGTTCCAGCAATGTCGATGTTGGTATCTAGCTTTGCGCTAGTAACAGAGCCATCAATAATCTTGGCTGTGCTTACAGACGCATCAGGCGTTACTGTGGTTTGCAAAGCCAGTGAATTGTAGACAACATAAATATCATCAGAGGCTACCACTGAGCCTGTGAGCGTTACTGTTACGCCATCAGCACCAACAGAATAAGCTGTGGTTGGCTCTTGCCGGACATTATTGATAAACAGGTCAATGCCTTCTGCACTGGCTACAGCGTGAGATAGCGTCAGGCTAGTGCCAGTAGCACCAGTCAAGTCTTGTTTGGCAGGGATGCTGCTAAAGCCTTGTGTCTGTTGATTGCCTATGTAAGCCATCAATTGCTCCTATGCGCTAATCGCGTCAACAGCGGATACCCATACATCCAACGATGATGCAGTGTCTGACTTTACCCACAATCTATCGCCAGTTTGGACTACTATCTTTGCACCGCCATCAAGCAACTGCAAAGCCCCGCCAGCAGCAATGGGTGCGCCTTTAATAAGGTAATGGTTGGTAGGTGTACCGTTGATTGTATGCTGAATGTAAACATCAACCGTGATGGCATTTGTTAATATATTGGTCAGGTGAATGCCTACCAGCGTATCGTAACTATCAAAGTTGCCACCATCAGGAATGTCAGCAGCTACAGTTCCGACCCCTTGAAGCATATATCGTCTAAAATCTTGTGCCATTTGTTACTCCTATAAGGCAATCGCCACAGCTATACTAAAGCCTTTTGTTGCAAAACTTGTAGTGTCTGCCGCTGCATTGTTCCAGTTAGTGCCATCATAAACTCTTAGAATGTTGTTACTGCTGTCAAAATACAAATCACCAGCATCTACTGTGCCAGCATTACCTGTTGGTGCAGCACCTGTTTGATATGCTTCTGCGGCAGCATCATTAGTAAATGCTCCATAATACACATCACGCTGCGTCTGTGTTTCATTCTTAGCCTGATTTGCCCAATACTTAGCTGAGTATTCAGCAGTACCACCAGAGCCAGTAACAGCAGTGTCACGATCAAAACCTGTGCCGCCACCTATAGACCACTGTTTAGCAGAGCCAGTGTTCATACCTGAGTTGTCACCAGTGCCAATGGAATATTCTTTTGCCGAATACTCTGTTCCGTCTACCTTGCCAGTAGTCTCAATTGCCCAGTCTTTTGCTGGCCCTAAACCAGCACCATCAGTTACACCAGTGCCGCCAATGGCATAGGCTTTCGATGAGTAATCTGTTGTTACGCCATCATTAACAACGCCATCCGTTTTGACTGCCCAATCATCAGAAAATGCTGCCGCTGTTGCACTTGCTGCCGCAGCCGTGGCACTACCAGCCGCAGCGGTTGCGCTGCTAGCTGCATTATTTTCTGATGTTGTTACAGAAGTAAGATCAATTAACTGATCCCATTTAGCAACATCAGCATTTGATGATATTGGTTGAGATCCAGACGAAGTGTGTGATGTATTGGCAATATAAATACTGCCATTAGACGTATCTTTAATAAGATCACCTTGTGCATATGTATACCCAGATGACCAATTGCCTTGCCAAGAACCTTGAGAAGAAGCAATTGCTGCGCCTGTCGAATCAAATGCAATAAATTTACCTGCTCTAGTTGCAGCTTCTGGTATAGTTAATGATACAGATTCGTCATAATCTACAAGGCGTATTGACCGTTTAATTTCATCGTTTAGGTCGGCAGAAATAGCTGTAAGTCTATCTAAGCCTGTGTTTAAAGAGCCAATGTCAAATGGGCCAGATGATGGAAAGTCAGTTACTCGTTCAATATCAATTTCACGAGTTATAACAATTTTTGAATTACCAGCAGCACCTGTAATTAAACTTGTAAAATGAATAAATCCATCTGTGCCTGATGTATGTACAGTTCTAGCACTAACATCATTGTTATCTGCTGTAAGATAATCTGATGTTAATGTTTTTAGAACGCCATCTATGTATACATTTAAATCAGCATCATCAAAAAATTCAAAATCAACAGTAAATACTTGCTGCGTGGCACCAGCAGCAAGATCGTAACTATTTCTTGGTACGTTATCAGCTAAATTTATTGTCATGCCAAAACCCTACTCCTGTTTAACAAAATGCTCAACGCACAATTAGTAACGTTTTGCTGTAAAAGCATTACTAGCTTCATTCATAAAATCTTTCCACATCCAAAGTCTTGCAGTTGGCAATGCTCTAATTAACTTCTTGCTGCCTTCACCATAATTACCGTCAATAAATTCTTTGACACCTCTGCCAACATCTAAACCATAACTTGGGCCAGCACCTGCTAGACCCACAAAAGCATCAGCAATGTTTTCTTCTTGTGGAAATTTTGGTTGCAGCAAACCCATAGAAATATCAGGCCCACCAAGAGCCATTGAAGTATTCATTGCTGTGTAAAGACTATCTGAATACAAAGCAGCTATACCAGACATGTCAAAAGAACGAGCAATCTTGTCTGATAGCGGCATTTCATCCATAACAAAATCAGGGTTCTTTAGCTCAAGGCCCATGTAAGCTAAACCCATAGATGCCGCTAATGCTACTGCTCTGTTTCTTGCCTGACCTGTAGCATATGAAGCTGTAATTTTGTTCACCGCTGCTAATGTGTATGAGTAGAACTGGAATGGAAGACCAAGCAATCCGTTTTCTATTCGTGTGTAGCCACGGTATTTAGGGTCTTCTTTGCCGCCAAATTGTTTAGCTATGCGGTATGGGACATAAACAACGCCATCAACAATGTTTGGTTTATCTGCTGGTGTACCCATTAAAATTGTATTCATAATCCCGCTGTTAAGCGAGCTACGAAACTCTAGTTTTAAATCTTCGTACTGTCTAGGCCATTTTTCTGTGTTCGGTAAATACAAACCTTTATCTGTTTGTTCAATAGTGCCGTTATCAACAAGTTCACGAATACGTTTAGCTTTTGCTTGATCAATGCCATAACGAGCAAGATACTCTACCTCGAACTTAGTAGCTTTCTTACCGCTACCAGCAAGGCGCATAGACATTTGTATTAGTGAATGTCCTCTAACAATAGCGTCTAACTTCTTCATAGTGTTAGTCATAGGAGCAAGTAAGTTTGCTTGGTAAAAGCCCCACTTAAGTTTGCTCATGTACTTGTCGTAAGTGCCTTCATTAAACGGATTGTTAGTTACATCGTCTATAAGACGCATGTGAACATCGCCTGACAGAACCTCAATAGCTTCGCCACTTAGCCCAGCTTCCTTTGATGTTTGGCGTATTCTTGAGTCTGAGATTGTGCTAAATAAAGACTTGAACACATCACCAAGTTCATGCTCCATCATAATCTTTGCAAAATCAGGCAATGTTGAAAACCCAGCAGAACCAAGATAGTTAAGCTGTGCAAAGTCTCTGAGGACTGTAGCTGTACGTTGATCCCATGAATGCGGTTCACGCAATACTGTGCCAACTACACGGTCGTGTAAATGCAATATGTCTTTGCGTGTTGCGTTTATTTCATTAACAGTATTGCCATTAACAATCATGTCTGCTTCTACATCATCAAGAACATCTTCTATAGACTTGCCGCCAAACATTTTTGCAAACTCATACTGCGGGGCAACTCTTTGTGTGTACGCTCTCATAACAGCCAGCGGATCATTCTGTATGTAATCTAATACTTTTGCATTTGGTATATCTAATGTTCTGTGGCGTGTGTGTTTAGATTTGCCAGCACCATAGAAAGCATTCATATCATCTGCCGTGTTAGCCATATCTAAAATATTATCTACAGCTTCTTTTGCTCGCAATTCAACAGCGGCTCTGCTGTTGTCTAGCTCCTGTCTAACAAAACGTGGTGATGTTTTACGCATTTGCAAATGCTGCTGTTTCATAAAATCAAGTGCAGCTTCATTTACACGCATCTCATAGCTTACGTTATCTTCTTTGTACTTACGTTTTAAAGTTCCGTGTTGAAACTCATGCAACAAAACAAAATCTGCATAGTCTCTATATGAGCGAAATGCATCTGAATTATTCAACATAAATGCATTGTGATGATACACTTCATTGCTAAAATTACTTTTAGCACCAAAGGTGTCGTTCTTTGCGTAAGCAGCTTTTTTATCTAGCAAAGCTTCTTTAAAGCGTCCGTACTTACGAAACGCACCAGCCTTGTCAATGTAGACAATGCCAGCCTCATTATCAAAATACATATGCATGCCAAGCGCACCATCAGGATGATGCTCTTTAATTTTTTGAACAGCTTCAAAACCATCTACAACTTTTCTAACATTAAAATTTTGCCCTAGCTTAGATACAAGCTGCTCATTAGACATATCAATAAAATTAGAAAGAGGACGCTCTTGAGATTCATTAGCTACATAAATTACATTATGTTCTTCAAAATGATCTGCTAATATTTTTTCAAACTGCTGCCTGTTTTCCCTAATAGCATCTCTGTTCCAATATCTAGGAAACATAAATTCTTCACCAGATGGTGTGACTGTTGTGTCTTTTGCAAACTGTAAACTTGTTTCATCATTAAGAAGTGATTGTTCTTTGCGATCATAGCGTTCTTTTAATTTTTGCAAGTAATCAAACTGTTTAGGCGTTCCGCCTTGTTTTTGTTTGTTATTAAACGCAGATTCAAGCTCATCAATTTTGTCTTGTATTTCCATAAGCTGTTGTTCTTTTTCAACAATACTACGCTGCAAACGCTTAACATCACCAAGCATACCAACTTCTTTAAGCCTATCTTCCCATGTTTTATAGAAAGCTTTTAATGCTTCAATAGATTCTTTTTCCGCAGTGGTTGTTGGCTTATCGCCATTAATATATTTGCGATTTACTTCTTTTAAATATGCAGAAAATGAACCATCAAAGTTTGATAGGTTTACATCAGCTACTACTACAGAACCACCTCGTTTAGTATGCTCGCCAAATTGGCGCATCATATCAGTGTATGCTTTTACCCACTCACCATTTCTAGTTTGTGCATATTGATATACAGACTTAGGTGTAGCCATGCCGTATTGATTTAATTTTAACAATATGCCGCTATCGCCTGCTAACTTGATTGTAGCAAGCTTTACGCTTTGAGGCACCTTACTACGCAAAATACGCTTCATGCCTGTTGATACGCCTGTATAGAGCCATGAATCAGTAAACACATTGCTTGGCATATTAAACGGTTCTGGTTTTTCTAAACCTTGTATTTCTTCTGCGCGGCGTAACAACCGTTCTTGCTTTGCTGCACCCAATCTTGTTTTGGCAGCGGCAATGTCATTCGATATTGCAGCTTCTGCGGCATTATGTTCTTTAAGAGTTATTGTTTTAGCATTGAGTTTGCGCCTGTTGTCTTCTAATGCTTTTTGAAGACCCTCAATAGTCTTTGGAGTTTTAACCTCAAGGTCATTAATTTCATTTACAGTTTTTTTGCCAAGTGGCCTTTGCTCTCGTGTGCCAATCAAAGCAACATCTTCAGCCGTAAAATCTTTTACAGCTTCTGTAAACTCAAAAACATCTTCCTCTGTCTTTTTTATTACAGCACCTCTGCGTCTAGATGGTATAGACGCAAGAGTTCCAATAGCACCGCCAATAACAAAAGCTGAACCTATGTTCATTGCTATTTCAGTCTTCGTTGAAAGCGGATCAAACGGCGCACGAGCGGCCTCTAAGCCAGCTTGTGTTACACCTACGCCAACACCAGTACGCAAAAACTGTCTGCCAGCAGTAGCCGCTACACCGCCAAATGGTAAGGCTACTAAGTTAATTGGATCAAATACACCAGCACCAAGATTTGCCCAAAATGATGAATCAGCTAAAACTTGTCTGCGTTTTTTGTTTTCGTTTAATTGCATCTTAAGATCTTGCATGTGATCTTCGCTTACAGCGTTCATAAGATGATGTTTATATTCTTCATAACCACCCATATCATCAAGAGCGTTGTACCCTTGTTGAATCTCTGTTCCATGATTAACAGCGTTTTTAACAACATTAAATATAGGAACGTATTGATAGCCAAGTGCTGCCGGAATAGTGTCAGCAAAAAACTCAGGTTGTTCTACACGTTGTAAGGGCTGCCTATCAGCTACATCTGACTCAATAAAAGTCGGCTGTGTATTTTCCCAAGGATTAATCGGCATTAATTTTTACCCTTAAATGGCGATTTTATATTACTTAAAGCTTCAATATTTCTGTTAATTCTAGCCTTGGTTACTCTGTTTATTTCTATTGCTCTTAATGTTTTTGCATTAGAATCATATATTTCGTCTTGTTCTCTTTCTTTTCTTATATTGAAAATATCATCATAAGCTAACTCTGTTCCAATAAGTATTGGGCCACCTGTTTTACTAGGTATCATTCTAAGTTGACCATCATCAGCAACATAATAAGCTATATATTGAAATGTTTTTAGTTCTGAGTTTCTTGTAACAAACCCCTCTTCTGACAAATCATCTTCTAACTTGTATTCTAAAGGCAATGAATCAGGTTGGAATGCACTTGCTGTTGTTGGAACAAGTTTAACTTGTCTGTTTCTATCAATTCCAAAATACCTATCATCTAAGACAAAATTTTCACCGCTTAATTGTTGCACTAACTCGGTAGCGTTTTTGTAGAAAGTTTGTCTTTCTGCGTTATCCGGCAATATTCTTTTTATCGCAAACATAGACTTAGTGCTGTTTGAATTGTATCTATCAACAACAACACCATCTGTTTCAATGTATGAAGTTTCAAACATTTCATTTATATGATTATCTAAATCGTCTTTTTTAACGCCAGACATAATTAAATGTTTTGCATATGGTCTTACAGTTTCAATCATTTCATAATCAGTTCCAAATTCTTCTTGCAAATAAGAAGTTAAAACATCTTTAGCCGAAACATTATCGTCTGCATCAAACACAGATTTAATTGTGTTGTTTACAAGAGGTGTGTTTTGCATATTTTCTTTTAATTTAGCTGCAAAAGAAACAATGTCTTCAGCACCACCAACTATGGTTACAGCATTTAAAGTGCGTAAAAATGCGTTATCTTCTTTTGATAAAGTTGAATCTAATGTTTTATTAACAATAGAGCCTCCAATATTTACTTTAGATAAATAGTTGTAATGGCTAAGAAGTGTTCTCATTTCTTGAGATTCCATTGGCTCAAGTCTAGCAAGTCTTTTTAAACTCAACTCCATACCTGTTGATATTACATTTTTTTTAGCAAGAAAAAATTTCCAAACAGCATCTTCTTTAGTTGATTCTTCGCTAGAAAAATAAGGAACCATGTTAGGGTTTTCTGGGTCTATTCCATCAATTTGCCCAGCTATATGAAAGTCAACAGCATCTTTTATTCCCGCGTCCGTTGAATCAACAACAAAATTTTTATCGACTACGTTGTCTCTATTTATTTGCGTTTGTGTTTTTTTCTTAACTTCTGCCTCACGCCGTTCAAGACCTAGGCGCAAGTCTCCTACCTTTTGCTGTATAGACTTTTTGTTTTCTTTGTACCCATCTGAATCGAGTATTGCTTGCACTTGAGGCACAAGGGACTTAGGTAAATTATCCGGAATAATGCCTGTATCAATTGCGCTTTCTATAAGAATGCCAACATCAGAATTCATTTGTTTTGTTACATTATTATCATCAACATAACTAGAATTGTAATTCATCCGATTTGTAAGCATTCCTTCTGGTAGTGCTTTTAAAATAGATTGAACATTAGCTTTATGCTGTGGAACTGTAAGTATTCCAGATTCTAAACCTGCATCCATTTCAGCAATAGCTGATTCAGCAATAAGCTGACTTGTTCTAGTAGCTTCTCCGCCCTCATAATCTAAAGGGTCTCCGGCTTGGATTACCGATACAATTTCTTCACTTGCATTAATTGCGTCTTGATCAAGCCCTGCCCTTAACTGATCGGCAACAATAGCTGCTCTCTTGCTCATAAGGTTGAACTTAGTGCTGGCAATGAATGCTGCACCTGTATCTTTAATTATGTTTTTAAATCTATCGTTTAGTATGCCTGCGTTGTTTTTAGGCTCAATCATCTGAGCAACATAGTCTTCCATTGATTGACTATATTTTTCAACACCATGAGGATCGTTTTGATATTTTAAAAATAAATCACGCCCACGGTCTTTAATTTGTTGATCAACGTCATTAATAAATCTGCGATCAAGAACTTCTTCGTATGATGCCTGCGCTACTGTGCCAAATTTTTCTGGTACATTGTAAGCTTCTGGCTTTCCAGTTTCTGGATTTATAGTACGCAAAGCCTGCGTTTTAACAGCTTCAGCAGTTTCCTTACCTTTTTCTTGAGCTTGCCTACCAGCTTCTTTAAAAGCAATCTGTGTTAAATTGTCGGCTGCATTAGCTACAGTGTTATAATAATTTTCAGCACCAGTATCCATCTTCACAACACCAATGCGTTGATTGCGGAATTGTTGCTTTTCTCTAATTACTGCCATACTGCTAACTCTTTACTGTATTATATTGATACAATCCTGATGATAGTGTTGATAGTGCTTGTATGTTTGCAGAACGCCTTGCGTTTGCCCCTCGCATCCTTGTTACCTGAGCTTGCATAGCTAGTTGTGAGCTATCTGCATATCCTTGAGCATCGGATCTAGCAACGTCTGTGTAGGCAACCTCGCGCTGTTTATCCATAAATGCTTTTACCGACCTATCAGAAACATCTCTGCCAGAAAAAGCAAACCAAGCAAGATTGTTTGCTCTTGCAGCGTCATACTGATCTAAACGATCAGTATGTCTTTGACCTGCAATAACTTCGTTTTGTTTTTTTTCTTGCTCTAACTGTGCAGCTTCTGCATTTGCAGCAGCTTGTGCGCTTTTTCCAGCTTGGATTGTCGCGTATGCACCTAGAATTGAAGCACCCGCCATTATGAATTGAAACATTAGAATGTCACCTCTGCTATCAAACCATTTACCTGTAAGGACAATGGTGCTTTTTGTGTAATTTTAATTGTTGGGTCTTTGCTGTAACCAAGTAACCTAAACTCTTTCTTGCCCTCAACCGCAACCCTGTCAAGACTAAGGTCATCAAGGACAGTGCGTATAATAAGTTCTTTATCGTTTACACTTATAGATAAGGTGTTAAGCAAATCTAGCACAACTCTGTTTACAGATCTTGGTTGACCAGTTAATGGCCCACCAGCAACCTGTGCGTCTATTGGTAATGTTTCTGCAACAACATCAAATTTATAACCAATCTCTGCGCTTGTTATTAAAGCAACAGAAGACACATCAACATTACCACCCGCTACAGTAAATTCACCAATGTAATCTGTGCCATTAATAACTTGTACAACCGCGCCATTTTCAAAGTGTGAAGAAACATCAAAGACACCTGCTGTTCCTGTAAAGTTATTTGAGAAGTCTAAGTTCATAGAAACATCAAACTCTGAAAAAATAAATTTTTGTGTTCCATCTCCAACATCATAAAGGCCAAGAACAAACACTCTTTCATCAATTGTGCAGATAGAATGGAACTTACCTGATGTTGTAAACTGGCTCCATCCAGCACGTTGCTCACTTCTGTTTGAAGTAAACACTGCTATAGTGCCATCAGTATTTATAAAAAACGCATAAGATTCCGGTCTATTGATAGCACCTCTTAAAACACTTGTTTGTATTACATTTTTTATTAAGTGAGGTGATAACTGGCTTATAGAATTAGATACATAAGCACCCTCACTATCGTCATAAACAAATTCTCTAATTACAGACCCATGTCTCTGCACATATATCGTTGCACCATCAAAAGAATACGGTCTCATAAACTCTGAACCGTATGGAGTTTGTCTTTTTATTTGAGCGTTAGTAGGTGTAATAGGTTTTTCTGAAAATGCTGGAATATAAAACTCAGATGTAGATGTGAGAACTTGTAAATCACGATTAGATATAATGTGCCTTATAGTGTTTATCTCACCAATGCTTAAAGTAAGATCTATTGCATCATTATCCTGTCCATCACCAACGTCAAAATTAAAATATTCAGAACTTTTGCTGCCCCATAAACCATCTGGTTGAGCAATAGTACCCCCAAACCACAGCCTATTTTCATGGAACGCTACCGCTGCTGGGTAGCCGCGCAATGAAGAGTATGATTGCTCAGACCAAGCGGTTGTAGGTGCATGCGTGGTTATCTTGGGAGAGCCACCCCCAACAACAGATTCATTTGCATTTGCACCCGCTGCAAATACAAAAACATTTTCATCAATTACTTCTGCAACAGTTCGCGTACCGTTTATATTAGTTCTTGCTATTCCACCAACAGCACCTGCTGAAGCTACTACAAAAACATCCCCAACTTTTAATCCATGTAAAGCAAAGGTAACTTGTATGTCGGCAAGGCCATCTGTAGTTTCCAGCGCATCTACATCAAGGCGAACAGTTAATGAATTTTGTATGTTCCCAATTGCCTGCACTGATGACTGAACAGAAGTTATATATATTTCGTTATCATGATATCGTAATGTAACGCCAACGTGTTTTGAATCTGGATAAACACCACCGCTTGCAGTACCGCTAGTGTCAAAATAAGCTGCGCTTGTTACGATTGTAACTCCATTGCCACTTGAGGCCGATGGGTCTAGCGTAACGCCAAGCGGTTGAAAAGAATAATATGGTTGATTGTTTCTGTATCCATCTGCGCTATCTTCAAAAGAAAATGTTTCTATAACAAAAGTAGTTAAACTTGTGCGTACAAGTTTACGCGTCATAAAAGTTTGATGTGCAATAAACATTACATCACCAGATTGAGCGAATGTTAGCTCAGGAAGAATGTCATCAGTAAACGGTAAAGCACTATTATTAGAATCTACTGATGTGCCAAAACAAAAAGCTACATTTCCGGTTGTGGGGTCAATTTGAAATACCCTAAGTTTTGCGTCCTCAAGCGAAACAATATAACGCTCGTCATCAGAGAATATAAATGGAACAAGTCTTATTTGCTGCGACTTACTTGAGTCGTAAGTTGTTTCGTACTCATATATTCTTTTGCTGCCAAAGCGTTTTACTAAGCCGCCTTCATTACGCAACAAAAAATTATTAATAGTTTTAGCTGCGTTTGGATACACCTTTGTATCTGTCCTTGAAATCAAAGACGGACTTACTTCACCAAATTGAAAGTTTGTAAGCGGAACCAATATTCTAGGCATTAGCTACGCCTTTCAGCAATAAACCTCGAAGTAGTAAGTTTTCTTGAAGTCTGCTGCTGTGAGTCAAGACTTCTAGCCTTTGCCATTGACTCTCTAGCCTGCTCTTTCATAAGAGCAGCAAGCGTTGCGTCTCTTGCAATAGACGTTGCAAAAACTACAGACAAAGAATATTCAACAGCTATTGTAAAGTATGAAGGCCAGTCTTGCTCATTAGCTCTAAATGTGTAATCAGCCACAACAATGTCGGCGGGGTCTGTATCAGCAAAAACTTTATTACCATATATTTGATACTCAATAGGCAAATCACCTACTGTAACAGCATGTAGCATTAATAAATCTGCCGGAAGTTGATACGCCCTGTCGTATCTACCTGTAGGTTTGGCAGATAATAAATTTAACAACCCTTGATTTGTCGCAAATCTCCAGCGTGAATTTACTAATGAAGCTCTAGCAACATCTTCATACATATTTGAAGCCACAAGTGCTTCAGTTGTATTCTCATCAAATGATGTAATTGGATCTGCGCCAATAAGAATTAACGCTCTAGCGCAAATATCTATTGGTGAGTTAGCTGTTGTACTGGTAACTGCCATATATGGTTAGGGGGGTAAGTTAATACCTTGACCCCCCTACTCCTTTAGTCTGAGTCTGTTTCAGCTATAGCTGTACCATCAGATACATCTACAACAGAACCAGTATTAGAAAGCACACTAACAAAACTTGTTGTTGGTGTGTTTGTGTCAGCTACAATAATAACATCGCGAACATTAAGCATGTTTGCTGCGTCATTAAAATAACCTTCTGTGTTTACAGTAGCAATAGCGTCTGCGGTACTATAAAACCACAGGTTGCCATTAGACGCCCCTGCAAGACGATTAAGACCAGATGCTGCATATGCCATGTCTAATCCTCCTAGTTGTTGTCAAGGACTTCATAGATACCATTGTCATCAATAACAATAGAACCCATGGACATCATTGAGGTTGCAAGGTGTGACACACGCTCTGGGACATAGTTCAGTTCAGTCGTAACGTCTGCACCGATACCAAGTCCAATAGATGATGTGTGATACGCCATATTTTTACCAGCAGTAACGGCTGATGTAGAGAAAATCTTGAAACCAAGAAATTCTTTCATTGTCATGCCGCCAGCAAAAGGAAGGCTTTGCTCACCAACAAAGTCACTTGAAGCAAACTCAGTAATGTTGAACAAGTCAGCGTAACCAGCAGGGTGCATCGCAAGATAACGCCCACCATCTTCTGGGATGTTAGCTGAACCAAATGTTTCAAAAAGAGTCAACAGATTTGCTTTTGTAAGAGCAGCACCAGTTGCGCTAATTTGAGTTGAGTTTGCGCCAGCATCCATAGCAGTGATAAGAATCTCATCAGTCTTACGACCAAGGGCAGCAGCAGCAGATTTTGCTACAGCTTGACGCTCATCAATGTTTGTCTTCAGTTCGTCTAGCTTGTCGATATACTCGGCAGCATAGAAATCAGACATTGTTGCTTCTACGTTGGTGTGTGCCAACTCCATTGGAGTTACCATACCGTTTCGTGATTTAGTTGAAGCAGAGCCTGTTCCGATTTTTTGGAATCGAACAGTGTTCCCACGGACGCTTGATACAGTACGCACAGTGTTCCGCAGTTTAGAACCCATGCGCTGATAAGCCATGTGAACCTCTGATTCAAACTGTTTAATAAAGGCGGTGTCAATTGTATTCGCCATTTTACAGTCCTCTTCATAGGATTAAGGTTGATATACTTACTGCGGTTGTCTGTTTTTCACTTTCAATGCGATTATCCGTATGGGTCGCTCAATGCATTACAGGCCGATTAAGATAATAAACATTATTTTCTTGTTTTCTGCAACGCACAAAACGCATCATGTTATGCCCATGGAAGTTGTATGGCTCTTCATCAAACACAAAACCACACCATGTAAGCCACATTACCGTGTCGGTATGATCCTCTGGTACAAAGTTTTCTATTATTGAATAGTCACTTTGCAAGATATCTATAGCTGGTTTGCATCCTCGCAAGAACCCAACCCAATTTTTGTTTATATCATCTGTACCGAGCATCCAAACCCTAGCAATATCATTGCTAATAGGCACTGTACCGCACATAGCAATCACAGTATCATCATGCCTAATAGAATAGGTTCTGTGATTATCTTGCGTAAAAGGCTCTAGAAGAGCCTCTAGCGGCTGCAAACCGTGTATAAGGCACTCTCTAGCGTCAAGCATTCTAAGGCTGTCAGCAATCAACCTAGCGTGATCAGGGGTAGCTTTTATCAAGCTAACTCTTCCAGCTCTGCCTATTTCTTTATCCATAAAGGCGTTTGAACCCAGCGTCTACTTCAGCAATAAATGTTTGATCTCGTTTAACTGGATCATGATACCGAGGATCTAACATCATTTGATTGAGTTGTTCTTGGGTAACTGTGGCAACAGCTTGCCCATCAATAGATGGCCCACCTTGTTTCATTGACTGCATCATAAACTCAAGTGCTTCAATGCCATCCGCTGTTTCACACATACGCTCAATAGCCGGAAGATGCTGCTCTTCAAAGAATTGATTAGCAAACAAGCTAGCCGCTTCTTGCCTAGCTTCAGCATTGTCACCAAGTTTAGAAACTTCTGCATCATAATCAGGCTCACCAGCACTTAAAGCTTCAGCGTACATGTTGATGCCTTCTTCAAACTGCTCTTGGCTGTATCCATTTTCAAATGCAGTTTCAGACCACCACTTAAGAAGCTCGTTATCAGTAGCCATTTCGTCATCAATTGTTTCCGGCAATTGGTAGTCGCCAGCAGTTTCTGGGCGATTAGCAAAAGCCTCATTGCTTAACTCTTCAATGAGAGCGTTGCGAATGTCTTCATCTTTTTGACCAAGCTTTCCTTCAAGATTTGTATATGAGGCTAGCAAATCCTCTGCTGTTTTAAATTTTTCTGGCAGCCAATCTGGACGAGCCTGCTCATCTGTTTGCAGTAAAGGGTCTCCACCTTCAGTAACTACCCCAGAATCTTCTACTTGTGTTTCTTCGTTCATGTCTTAACCTCTTTGTTTTTGTGTGCATTTTGCATACGAGTTTCAATGAGGCCAACGATATATCGCTGTCCTTCCATATGGCGCAATTCAGCGTCAGAAACGCCAGCACCATTAACCTGTTCAATTGTTATGGAACGCAAGTATTTCAATACAGATCGCCCTGCATCTGTGTTGAATAACGTAGCTATATTTAAGTTTATCTTTGTGTCTTCACTCTTATCACGGCGAAATCCATCAAGGGCTAAGAAATCCCTATCCTTGATCAATTGGTGGGCCTCCTTGCATTTGCTGCATTTGTTGTTGTTGTGCCATTTGCTGCGCCATAGCCACTAACTGTTTACGTTCTTCCAAATCTCTAATTAAATTATCTGGAACACCAAACTTTTTGGCTAAATATGCCGCAGTTTCTTCTGAGTTAATTAGAATGTTAGTTAGCTCAGGCCCAAATCTGCCTTGCACAAGTTCAAGAAATCTAGCTACGGAGGAAATATCTTGATTAGCTTGCGCCTGTGCAAGAGGTGAAATAGAACGAACCTTTACTTCCCTGCCATTCATTGTCGGCAGTTCAATGCGTCCTTGTTTTTTAAGTATGTAAACTACACGCTGTAATACAGGCTGCACTAATTCAGCTTGCAGTCTTCCGAATGCAGATCCAATGCGCCTAGATAAGTCAGCCATACGTTCTGCAATTTCTGTAGCAGATGCTGGTGTTTTATCTGGGTTGCCAAGCATATCATTGTACAAAGCACGTTTAATATTTAACCGCATATCACCAAGCACAAGATTAGCAACATCAAAAGAACCAGCAGCTTGAACAGGCTGCAAACCCATGGAGCCAGCGGCTTTTGGTATAACGGTTCCGGGGACAAGATTAATAGTATCTGGGTTAATAACACCGTCATCATCCATTTGATAAATGCCTGAGATTGCCATCTGTGCATTTTCAAGAATCAACTCAATAGTCAAGTTAGTAGTTTTAATTGCGCTTAAGGCATTCATCAATGGGCCACGCCCATAAATTTCACCAGAAACCTTAGACCATCTAAAACATATAAACGGATTTGAACCAATACCATTATACTGTTCTTGCTTAATAATCTCTTTAGTGTTTGTTTCTATTGCATAAAAGAAGAACGCTTCTTGGTTTATTTTGCTGTAATCTTTGCAAACGACTTCTAATATTTTAGTACGCTCATCTGGATTACTTTTTATTCGTTGCGTTATTTTTTCAGAAAGTTCAACCTTTGGGTACATAACAGGTAAATCTGAGTTACGCACAGAACGCTCACGATACACATGATCAACGCGATCATCAGGCCCAGTATCAAGAACTACATGAGGCAATGGTATTGCAGAAAACATTACAGGATTAACTGCATCACCTTCCGTAGCGCAAAGAACGCCTGTGCCTACCGCCAAATCCATAAACGACTCATGAACTTCCTGACCGAAGTTAGAGTTTTGTATAACCTCAAAGACATAATCCGTAACTTCATCCAGTTGATTATTAACTTCATCTCTGTTTTCAGTCGGAACTTCAGACCCCGCAGTAAAATCCGCCCATCTAGCAAAGTTAGGAACCAAGCCTGACTGCAAGCGCGAAGCAAATTCTTGTACTCCAACCACAGCAGTTTCATCGAAAATTTTATCATCTCTACGTTGCCCTACAGATTCTGCATAAAATGATTCACGTTGAGGTAATGCATATTCATAGCATTCCTCAAACAGCGGCAAAAAGTTTTCACGCAATGACTTAGCCTGCTCATACTTTTGTAAGTATTTTAAAGCAAGCTTGCCACCTTGGTGAACACTAGCAGATGTATCTGTATATTGAATCATGAAAGATACTCATTATAAAAACCCATGCCGCCGCCAGAACCTTTAATTAAAGATCGCCTGCCACTGCCACCACGCAAACGTGTAACAGTTCTTTGCAAGGTTTTTTCTTTAGCGTCTTTCTTTTTTTCAGTTGTTTGCTGTTTTTGCTCTTCTTGCTGCTGCTCAACCACTGGATCTGGTCTTGGTGGTGGCGGTGCTTTTGGTCTTGATGTACACATTTGACTTCTCCATCCTGTAGATAAATTGATAACCACAATTATTTAAACAACGCAACGCACAATTTACATTCTTGCCCAAAGACCCTGACGTTTTTGTTGCTTTGGCTTTCTTGCAAACACATCAAATTCAGACTTTGCATTAAATGCTCTCAAAGGTTTTTGACCAGATATTAAAGCTCTACCCTCACCAGCACCAAGCATTAAGTATTGAAGCGCATCATGTATATGTGAATACATGTTTTTATCAGGCTTGTCATCAAATCGCTCACCAGAAACCTGCATGCGCCGATAGCAATAACCACCTTCAAAACCTTTAATAAGTGTTGGGCAACGTCTATCAATTAAAAATGCTGGCTTGCCTTCAACCATTTTGTTTAATGAAGAAGCAACAGCCTCAAGACGCAGATCGACAGAGTTGCTTGGAGCAGGGGTTGCTCTTAACCCAGCACCCCTAAGTATTTGAAAAGGTGTACTTTCATCGGTCTGTGCGCGAAAGTCACCAGCCGGATCACCAAATATTTTTACATCCAAGTTAGCAAATCTAGTAGCAATTTCTTGGCGCAGCACTTCTGCAAATCTTACAATGCCCATGTCAATAGCTACAATCTCTGATTGAATTAGCCATCTGCCTCTGACCTTCTGTCCAAACACAGCGGCTGGTGTAAGCCCAAAGTCAATGCCAATATATAAAGGCACACCATGAGCAATAGGTATTTCTTCTGTTGCTATATGTGTTTCGCCTACAAAGCTTTGATACACTGGCTTACCCTCTTGGATTGAACCAAGTTTATTCATTACATATACATCAATCCAGCTTTTTGTCTTACCTCTAATTAAGTTAGGGTAATAAGTCTTGAGCATGTTCTTGCAGTTCTCGGCCTTTTTGTTTTCTTTGTAATCAAGTACAGAGCCATTCTTGTCTGTTTCTTCTATCATGCCAGATGGCTGCACATAGAATGTCCAGTTGTCAGGCTTAACTAGCATACGCGCTTGCTCTATCGGAATATGATCCGGTACAGGAACTTCACCAGACATGATAGGCCACCAGTGATCTTCTTCAGGAGCATTAGTATCAGCGATGACCCCAGACCAACTAGGCCCACCATCACGCATAGAAGGGAAACGACCAACACGCATAGTACATGCGTCAATAATTGATTTAGGTATCTCCCTAGCCTCATTGATCCAGATGCCAGTGAGTTCAAGGGAGAGTAACTTTTTGACATCTTCGGGCCTGTCGAGTGCTAGGAAGATTACTTCTAGTTCCAAATCACCTTGTTTAATCCAATGGGTATATGGAACCGACCACATAAACTTACCCCACTCATCTTCTGGAAACCAGTCAAGCCAAGTTTTTATAGTGGTTGTTCTTAGTTGTGGGTTAGTGTTTCTAATGATTGCCCATCGGCTGCGGCGTATACCATTTTTATTTTTTTCTTGCATTAAGGCTCTGCGAAACACTTCAACGCAGCAACCAACAGATTTACCGGAACCTACTGGCCCACGAATACCGCGAAAGAAATTATTATCTTTCATGAATTGTTTTAATACATTGCCATCAGGCTTGTAATTAAAGTTGGTCAACCTTGTTGTCCTTACCGAACCTAATCATGCGTTCAACAACCTCTGGGCCAATTGTGGTTATAACTTTGTCAGCCTCGCGGTCATTACAAAATTCTTCTGGGTGGTGAACAAGGTGTACTTTCTTCACTATTTTGCGAAGCAGGTCACGCTCTTCTACTTTGAGTGTGTGCAGAAAACTCATCTGTACCTCTTTGCTATTGCAGCCGCAGCTTTAGGCTGCTTAGAAAACTGTTTGCCTTTTGACTTGTCTTCACGTTTTTTCTTAGAAGAAGCTGCATACTGTGAACTAGACATAGCTTTAATAGCAGCAGCAGGCAAGTAACGCTCACCAGTAGCCTTGGAACCTTGGGTAGATGGCTTGCCTGACTTGGTACGCCACTTCTGCTTTGTCCAGTTCATCAAAGATTTTTGTGGCTTCTTCACGAAGTGTAACCTCCGCCCTTGGCTTTGTAGGCTTTGGCAAGCATCTGCGCCTTACGCGCTGACCATTGACCACTAGCACCACCTTTGCTGCCAGCCTTGATGCGATTAAATAAAGACTTACGCATAGTTGGCTTAGTGTAATTACCCGCTGCGTTAACTGCCACTTTTCTTTTTCCTTACAGCTTTTTTCTTAGGGGCCTTACCGCCAACCCAAGCTTCATTGACTTCTGGTGTGGAAGGGTCATCAGATTGAAAGCCGCCATCTGCATCTCGTGAACGCTCTGGCATTAGAAACAAACGAACAGAGTCAGCAGTTAGTGTAGCCCCAGATTTAATGCGTCCATCAGGCATAACAAGAACTGGGCCTTCATAGACTGAGCCATCATGTTTTTGATACTTAGTCATCGTTTAATCCTTTGGTGTGAATTTGTAGTTGCGACTTGGTAAGCCGCGATCAGAGCCTTTACCAGCAGACGTTGAGGAGAACGCAGATATAAATGCACCAACTGCTGGAACGCTTTTAAGCCCTACAGACTTTGCAATCTGTAATAAAGTTTTTGAAGTTTTGCCTTTAATTATGTTTCTTTGATTTGAAACGTGACCTTTTTTAATTAACTTTTCACGCTTGTTCATATCAGCATTGCTAATAGCTCTTAGACGATCCATTTGTTGTTCAGCTTTTTTTGCAGCTTTTAGAAAATCCCTGTCAGCAGCGGCACTCTTTTTACGAATATCGTCCATTTGTCGCTCGCCTTTTTTTGCAGCTTTGTCCCAATCCCTCCATCTTGCAGATTCTCCAGCAGCTATTTGTTTTAATTTAGCTTGGCGTTGCGCCGCAGTTTCTTTTCTAATTGCCTCGCGCCTAGCCGCTGATGATTTTTTTTTGCTTGCAATCTTGCCAGCCGCAAGAGTTGCGCCAGCAGCCGTTGCCCCACCAGCAGCTAAAGCAAGCTTTGCTCTAGGGTCTGTAACTTCACCTGCCATTATGCCTTCTCCATTTTCTTCTTAACGATGCTGGCTTGGATAGCCTTCGGAAGCGTTCTCTGTTGCTTAGTGAGTAAACTCTGCGCGGCTTTCTTTGCTTTCTTCTTACCAGCAGCATTGTAGGCGTAACTTTTTCCAGCGACATTAGGCATTGGCTTTCCTTTTCTTTGTGTTCTGGTAACGCTTGAGAAGTGAGCGACCCTTTGAAACGGCACTAGCCTTGTCACCACTGTGACCCCACGCAACTAATGCCTTCTTTAAACGAGTAGGTCTGCCCTTCTCATCCTTCAATGGCCCCTTTGCGGAACCCATGCGTGTCAAGAAACTTCCTTTGCGCTTCAGTTTCTGCGGCGTGTCTGCGCCGCCCTTTACTGGTGCTTTGAGTGTGCCGCCTGTTTGTGCCTTGTAAGAAGCGCGTCCGGCAGCGTTGAGACCACCTTTGGGGTTCTTGCCTGCTTTTCTTGTCCATGCTGGTGTCCTAGGTGCCATTACACTTGTGCCATCCCGCCACTTGCATCGCCAACACTACCGTAACCATCGCTAGTAGAAGTGCCGCCACCCATTCCATTATCACCATCACCATTGCCGCCTTGGGTGCCAAGCAACGTCTTTGCAGTCTTGACAAGCTTCTTCTTTCTACGCCGTTCATTCTCTTTCTTCTGAGCCTCAGTCAACGGATACTTGCTTACAATCGGATCTTCACTTGTGTCCTTGTAAGCAGGTTGCGCTTGAACAGAACCACCGCCACCAACACACATTACATCTGCCCTCTTGTCTTAACATTCCTGTAAGCAATGTCACGGCTCATTAAAGACTTTCGCTTTTTGCTTGCAGGTTTCTTTTGATACTGTGGCTGCGCGGCTATCTTACGAAACTCATTAGTAAGAATGTCATAAGCGGCTAATGAACGTGTAGGAAGTTTTTTCCTAAAAGACGCAAAATCGTTTCTCATTACATCTGACCCCGCCTCTTTACGTTCTTATAAACAATGTCACGCTTCACTAAACTCTTGCGCTTCCTAGCAGGCGATTTGGTTTTTGCTGACTGTTTCTTGGCGCTAGTAACAGGCCTTACCAAACCCATATCAACAGCAAGACCTATTGCTCTTTTCATCATGACGCACCTCTAACTAAAAAAAATAATCTAAACCTTTGCGAGCCTTTTTTAACTATCATGTGAGTGAGGGAGACCTTGCCAACTAGGTACTGCGGTTTTTGGCCCCCACCCCACAGAGCAAATCTGCTGTAATGCAGATTTAGCTCAGATCTATACTGACACTAATATCACCCTTATGCAAATGCATGTGCTTGTCCGGTGCCTTGAAGCCAGCCCTGTCCAAGATATCTTTGCTAGCCTCAAGCTGAACGTACTCACTCTTGGCACCTCTTGCTAGGTTCAGCATCTTAGCCGCAGCTACCGTAGCGTTGAGACCTAGGCTCTCACCAATCCGTTGCATCATGTACTGCTGGACATGACCTGTCCGCAAAGCCTTGCTAGCACTCACTCTACCGGACTCGCCATCAGCGTACCCAGCAAGCTTTGCTGCTTCTGTTATGCTACAGCCTGTTGCTACAAGTGTATCCACCAATGCAGTCTGTTTATCGGTAAGCTTCACAATCTCGGTCATCTGCCCCCCCTTGTGTTCCCCCCCACTATCAGTCAATTATTCTCGGCTTGTCAACCGCACAATTTAGACACCTAGCCACTAACCACTAGCCTGTCGATTGCTAAGGGTAGCATCGACTGTCTCGTTGCAACACATCGCAGCAACAAAGCAATGAGCGTGGCATACTCATGCGCCAGATGGCCGTTGCGACAGAGATGTGATCTGTTGATCCCATCACTGACGGACGTTACATCGCGCATGAAACACGCTCAATACACGTGGGTATTTTCACCAATACACAGCACCAATGAAAGGATCAGCTATTGTGAAGCCACGCTTGATGCCTCGCGCTACACTCGTTTTTGTAAATTGATTGCAAGTCATCTACGCGTTCCCCTTTGTTTGCTAGATACCGATCCCCCTCTCGGCAAGCCCCATTATCCACATCATAACTGCCATCCAAAGGCAAGTCTCGCCCATTGGTGGTCGCCACGCCAGCTTATGCTCATATCGCATAGAGGCGATCTGTTCATAAGCTGACTAACAGCCCGCGCTTATCATGCGCTATCGCGCAAGCGGGCTGTAGGCGATCATCCAATGCCGCCCGAGCCTGACTTGCCTTTTGATAACAGCCATGATCTGGATGGGGCATAAGCCGAGAAGGGTCTCGGTATCACAAAGGAGAACTAAGATGACTAAGCAATCAAACAAAAACGGTTTCGCACAAGACCTCAATCGTGTCTTCACACTTTCTGATCGTACACACCAATCAACACTTCAGTATTTTGTAAACAAATTCATCAATGATGTTGACTGGAACACGAACTCAAAGAACAAGAAGATTGAGCAGTTGCAAGATGAGAATCTTAACGACTACATCGAACACAAAGAACACGGTGTTGTCCTTGATAACGACAAGATTCTACAGCGTAACCGCGACATCGAATGGCAGCAGACACAGTTGGAATGCAACGAGCTGCTAAAGCAACTGCTAACAGAGTGTTCGCAGCAGTTATTTCCTGATGAGCATCACAAATCAGAGGCATCAGCGAATGCAATGGACGCATTAGAAGCAGCGTACCAAGCACGCAAAGCATCATAACCTACAGCATCTCGCCTCGCAGCTTCGGCTGCGGGGCTTTTTTTATGCTCATTATGGAGCTTGTCATACACGCCACCGCCGGAGGCGGTCTCCGATCACGGCTGACTATTGCGCCGCGCAATTTCAAGCAACTCAATAGCAAATTTTTAATCTTACGTATTGCACTCTGCAATACATAGTTTATACTGCAAGTATGCAACAAGGAGAACTAACATGATTGCAAATAGCTTAATCGGAATTGGATTTATGATGACAATCATATGTTCAGCATTGAATCCTGTGACTGACGCAGGGTTCTACATTCATATCACACTACTGATGTTCTCATTAGTTGTGATAATCAGCGGCGTAATACTGCGCCATCATTCATAAGGAGAACTAACAATGGATGGAGTAACAGTTATAGGCAATAGCCTAGTAGAAGATTGCTGGTCGTTCCCAGTAGAGACTTGGAACTTGGCAGCTATCAAAGACAATGACCCAACCTATCACAATGTACCAGAGTCAATGGCTCGTTGTATTGTACGCACTGATACCAATGAAGTGCTTGGTGTTCATGGCTCTAAGTACAAAGCAATCAAGCATGATGATGTAGTCAACTCAGTTATGGATGCTGTCAGTCAATCAAATGTATCTAAAGATTACGATACAAAAATTGAAATCTTTGATAACGGTGCCAAGCTACGAGGCACTATTGACTTCAGTGATTTGGTAATGGAGCCAGCAGTCGGTGACTATGTAAGGTTCCGCGTCCAGTTCTTTAACTCATACGATAGTAGCTGGGCATTCCAACAATCAGCATTCGGCTTGCGTTTGTGGTGTCTCAATGGATGCACACATGCTGATACTGTAGCTAATACATGGGCAAAGCATACAACCAATGTCAATGTAGAAGGCAGCGCAGCCAAGATACAAGCAGGGCTTGAGGCATTTCTAAATACAAAAGATGTGTATCAATCTTGGATGTTAACTCATGTCAATGATGAGATGGCTGAGATGTTCTTCAAACACAGCATGTGTCGCACACCTAACAAAACTAGCACATTCAAATGGAATGAGCGTCAGCTTGAGCGACTGATGGGCTACTGGTATGCAGACAAAGCTAAACTAGGCAGCAATAAGTGGGCATTGTACAATGCTTGCACCTATTGGGCTAGTCACACAGACGAGTCTAACTCACCAGCTAACACGCAACGCTTGCGTAACAATCAGCTAGCCAAGGTGTTCAAGAAACACAACTGGCATTCAGTCTAATCGTTTCGCGTCACCGCCCCCGCCCGATACGAGGGGCGGTGTCGCTTACTGATTCATTAACACGGTTCCATTTCAGATACTGACGGTAACCAAAAAGGAGAACATAATGAAGATATCATTCATCAATCAGATCACTGAAGCTAAACAGATTATTGATTTGCTTAATGATCGTTGCCATGACGAACAGTCTGAGTTTGCTACCACTATTAGCCAATGCAAGTGGGCTATCGACAAAGTGTATGACACATACACTGAGGTTCTTGATCGTGATGCAAACGAGGATCAATCGTATCGTCCACCTTTGAAGGAGATAAAGTAATGCCACTCATGCAACAGCGTCACTTTGAATACCTTGCAGATAACATAGCACCGTTACTGCCTTGGCCTACTGCAATCTTAATCATGGCTGACAACCTTGCAGCTACAAATCCACGCTTCAAAAAGCAAAAGTTTATTGAACGTGCGACAGCAGCATGGGAAGTAGCCCACCCACCACAGGATTTGAACGATGATATTCCGTACTGATATAACTGGCAGACGCACAGTCGAGGAGTTCCTTGAGTGCAAAGAATGCAACAATCAAATGTTTTCTGAACGAGATACTTGCACTCATTGCAAAAGTGATGATCTCAAATGGATGACACAGTACACAGTTTACAAAGTTGTGTACGCTGAAGATGAAGACGATGCTATCGAAACAGCATTGGATATGATGACTGATTTTGAAACAGCAAGTGGTAAAATTATAATCGAGTCTGAACGCCAATCAAAAACGCCTGTCATAGACACAGGTTTAATGGGCAAACCAGAAGACTTAATATGGATTGATGGAGAACCAACATGAATGTCATAGAACAAGGACAAAAAATAGCTGACGATTTGTTTGACACACCAGCGTTCAAACTAGCCCGCAGCCGTGACCCAAGCACTAGCCATGATGCTGCTGATTCACTTGATGTCACTCGCATGGAGAAAAAAGTTTACTATGCTATTTGCACATTCACTGACAGTGGCTGCATTATGGATGACGTATTAGATAGGTTGGATCACCTTAGATACAGCACAGTTACAGCTAGGTTTAAATCATTAAAAGAAAAAGGGTTGATAGTTGTTGATCATCGCAAAAGAAAAGGTAAGTCTGGTAGAGGCCAGCTTATAATGTGGGGCAAAGATTTTTACAAGGAAGAAGATGATGCCTAGAAATGGTAGATACCAACGCGAAGAAGACAAGCCACTATCAAGTATCAACTATGGACACAACATAGAACTTGAGCGTAACAAAAAAGGTTGGCAATTAAATAAGGCAATGCTTCCTGACAATGCATTCGCTGATGATGTAGTTGAAGAAGACACTGGTCATTACTATCACAGAGAAACACATGTAGTTGGTGGCTGGTCAAGCCTTGGTGAATACGAGAAAGGGTCTACAGAATTTTGACCATTGACATGACTGCAATCTTGCAAGCATATTGGCTGCATGATTACATACATGGAACAATTAGTAGACAAGTCAGCGCACTTACATATCAAACTCAAGGATGCTTTTGCTTGTGCCGGAGTGCCTGACTCTACCTTTTATCGTGCAAGATTAGGCAAAGATTTGCGTTACGATACAGCCAATAAAGTTAGTGAAGCTATTGAAAAACTTTCAGCACTACAAAGTAGAGACTGAAGTTACTGATACATATCAGTATGTTATTAGTCAACTTGTTGTTCATCGAACAAAACAAAAGTTGACTCAGAAAAATTTAGCTTACAAAATTGGATGCGCTGAATCTTTAATACACAAATGGGAACAACACAAACGAGTACCATCTGGATTCTTGTTTGCATGTTGGTTAGATGCACTTGGCCTTACGATCAAAGTCCATAAAAAAAAGACTCTACGATAAAGTAGGTGAAGCATACCCATGCGATGCTTGCAATGATAAGACCCCTTGGTTTGTATGCATATTAGCTACAGAAAAACCACCAACCTATCACACAATCTGTATTGATTGTTATGAGGCAGACACATGGCAAGCAAGAGTCGCGCAAAAGGAGACTACCATGAGCGAACATTCGTCAAGTGGTTACAAAAGCTCGGGTTCAAAGCGAAGAGGCAACCTCTCAGCGGAGCGTTGGGAGGCGAGTATAGCGGAGACATCATCTGGCAAGTCGGACAAAACGCCTTGGTGGTTGAAGTAAAGTACCGAGACAAATCAAACTTTCCCAATCCCTTTACTGTAGTTAGAGATGTGCTGTTCTACAAGCGCAGGGAAGGTAAACCCAAAACACTAATCATCTTTGATGGTGATGTCTTTGAAGAAAAGATAGCACCATTATTGAAGGAGAACTACGATGGCATTCCTACTAATGGCGAGGGCAATCAAGTCAGAGATACCTGACTGCTATGCAAAATGGCTAATGGTTGTGCTTGCAGATCATGCAGATGAAGACAAGCACCTATGCTGGCCTAGTCTCAGCCGACTATCACAACGTACTGCTATGTCTGTAGCTACAGTAACGCGCAAGCTGCACTGGCTGGAGGATCACGGCTATCTAACTAGAGATCGTGGACACACAGGCAAGTCAACACGCTACATAATATTCCCAAAAGATATTGCACACTGCAACACCCTTATTGCAGAGAGCAACACCCCTGTTGCAGACAGCAACACTAACCTATCAATAACCAATAAGGAAACAAAGAATACAAAGGGTCAGGTTCCAGATGGATGGGTTCCAAGCGATGACCTTTGCAAATCCATAGATGCTAAACACAAGGAGGCTATAGATCATGTCGCTCAAGCAGATAAGTTCGTTAACTACCATCAAGCAACAGGCAAAAAATTTGCGTCCTTCGACAGAGCCTACAGATACTGGTGTTCAAATCATATTGAGTGGCGATCAAATACAGGCAGGTCTGGATCGAATGCTACAGGTAAACAATCCAGCCAGAGTCGACAGTCTGCTTCTCACTTCGCTAGAATGCACAACAGGCTGCAAGGTAGTAGAGATTAGTCGCAGTAGCTTCAAGGATGATGGCGTAGATATTATTGTCAGTGGCTACAGAATAGAATCAACATCGGTCGATGATGTAAACAAATGTATAGCTACAGTTATGCAAGCTATGGTTCCCATGCCTAAAGAAATGTTAGTCGATGACCTCACGCTGCTGGCTGCGCTGGTGGTGAAGCCAGCAGGTGAGTCATCAGACGATCATGCAATGCGAATACAAGCTATAGCTAATGAACTGTCAGTCTATCCAGCCGACATAGTTAAGTACGCAATCAAGCAGGTGTCCGAGACTACCACTTTCTGGCCCGCATACTCAGAGTTTCACAAGCATATCAAGTGGAGACTCAGACGTAGAGAGCTGATGCTCTCATCACTGCAACAAAAGAAGCTTGATCTAACTGCATAGTTGCAGTATAATAAATCAAAAGGAGAACTACTATGAACAGACTAGGATTTCTAGGCGGCTCAGATATGAACCGCATTATGCGAGGCGATTGGGTTGCCTTGTGGGAAGAGAAGACAGGCAAGAAACAGCCTGATGATCTTTCAGATAATTTAGCAGTACAACTAGGCTCAGAGACTGAACACTTTAACAAGCGTTGGTTTGATAAACAGATGTTCACTGACACTGAAACAGTACAGCATGTCATGCACAAAGGCGAAGGTCATGGCCTTACAGCAGAGATGAACTGGGAAGGTGTGCCTCTTAAGGGTCAAGTCGATGGTCACATTATGATGGACAGAAAATTTACTGACGAGATCATTGAGTGCAAACATACATACGAAACAAACAATATGGAAAACTGTTTGAGTATGTACATGCCACAGATGCAGTTCTACATGTGGCTACATCAAGCCAAGGGCTGCTATCTATCTGTAATCTTTGGCAACCGCAAGTGGGCTGCTGTATATGTACAGAAAGATTGGGACTACATCAACAAGATGAAGGTACACATCACCGAGTTCTGGAGGCATGTCACTGAGGACACCCGCCCTTTCGGTGACAACGAAGTGCCACCTGTATCTATAGATAAGATCAAGGTCGATGGCCTAGTCAAACGAGATGCATCAGCCGACAACGAATTTATCAGCCGATGCCATGACTACATCGAACAAGAGAAATCAGCAAAGCTATTTGAGTCAGCCAAGTCTGACCTCAAGGCTATGGTTGGTGACGATGAGCGAGAAGTATACTGTGATCTTCTAGCCATCAAACGCGATAAGCGCGGATCATTACGCATCACAGTCAAGGAGAACTAAAATGGAACTAAAGAACCTAAGCAAAGCACTCATCCAGTTTCACAACACTGGAGCAGCAGCTAAGAAGACTGCAAAAAATCCATTCTTCAAATCAAATTATGCCAGTCTTGAAGAAGTTATTGAGACTGTCAGAGCAGAAGCTGGCAAGTGTGGGCTTACATTCACGCAGCTTGTTGACTTTGATGAGCATCACATCTTTGTAACTACAGTTGTCATGCATGAGTCAGGCGAGTCAATGACTGGACGTACACCTGTCCTAGTCAAAGACCCTACTGATCCACAGAAGATGGGCAGCGGTATCACATATGCTAAACGCTATGGCTTACAGTCTGCATTCGGACTGCCATCAGAAGATGATGACGGTAACTCAGCTAGCATGCCCAACCCCAAGGTAACAAAGGTCAAGAGCGTTAAGCTTGATGACGATGGTAGATTGCCACCAGAGGAGAAGTGGTAATGGAAGGATATGAAATTGAAAAAGACGTACCCATGCCAAATGGATATGGATCAAAGTACAGTATCTTAAAACGTATGAAGAAAGGAGACAGCATTGTTGTCGGTACTGGCTTTGTTGCAGCTATAAGACAAGCTGCAAAAGCATGGGATATAAAGATTGTTACTAGAAGAGAGAACCTCAATCATCATAGAATATGGAGGGATGACTAATGTTTTCTTCAAAGTTTGTTTTGCATTTAGAAGAAATAAAAATAAGGCTCACTAACCTTGAGCATAAGGTAGAAAAAATATTATGGCTCTTACAAGAGCATACAAAAAAGGAGAACAGCAATGACTGAGTATGATAACACCAACAGAGGCGCAGCCTTCAAACCCTTTCCTGAGCAACAGCTTATACTACAGGGCAAGCTTAATGTTATGGGAGAAGACGGACAAGTAGCACTCATTATGGCTGAGTCCAGAGATGGCACAAAGCGCATCGAAGTATTCCAAAAGATAGGATGCTTATTTCCTAACGATAAGAAGGGCAATGAAAAAGCACCTGACTACAGTGGCCCACTTGATGGGCTGCACCAAGATTGGAAGATTGCATCTTGGAAAGAGATGAAGGGTGACAATGCTTACATGTCTTTGCAGGTATCAGAGTACAAGCCTAAACCAATAGACGATGAGATACCTGAGTTTGGCGACAACATCAAAGATGAGAATGTCACTAGCGCACAGCCATCAGAAGATGTACCATTTTAAAGCAGGTTGATTAGTTCTCCGCCTGCTAGTGGGTCAGCCGTTTCCCAAATTACGGCTGGCCCATTTTAAGTTAGCAAGCCTTTACGATAACCATTCTCTTTATCGTATGTGAGAACTTCTTTACGATTACCTTCTGCCTTGTAGCTACAGTGTACCCACCCTGTATTACCACCAGTATAACACTCAAGAATAATCTGATCAAAATCTAGATTGTTAATAATCCAAGTACACAACTCAAGATTAGATATAGATGGCACCTCAAAGTCAGCAGCTTCGCCCTTTGCATGCTGACTGGAGACAGAACTACCTATCGCAACACAAAGCTCGGCACTGCGATAGCCACTGCTGGGCGTAAACGGTATGCTGAAGTGGCTTCGCACTGGCTCTAGTACATTCTCACACAAAAGAATCAACGCCTCTGTATGAGCTTCTGAGGGCGTATTAGGAAGGTTACGCCGCAAAGCTGTCTGGCTCTTGGTCATTTCCTCAAGACTAAAATGCTCTGATAGTTTCATTTCTTTATACCTTTCAAGCCGCGCAATCCAAAGCTTGCAGCTATTGAAGCATAAACTGCGTACTGAAACCAGTCAGGTGTACCATCCAAAGCCGTAAAGCCACGCTCAACATAAGGTTGAGTAACAGGAATAAAGCACATAGCAATAATAACAATAAACAATATTGTCCAAGCTTCATCCTTCCAGCTATTGTCGCTGGACTTAGCCATAATCTTTTCCCAACCAGCCTCATGAGTAGCAGCCACCTTCATTACTTCTGCTTCTGCCTCTGCTTTAGCTTGAGCAACCTTACCTTTGGCTTTGGTTTGCTCGACCTTAGATTCCATCCAGCTACCAGCTAGTGATGCAATCGGCCCAATCAATGCTTGTATCATTACTTAGCCTCTAACAATAATTTTATTCTAGCTATCTCAATTTCTAAATCGTGAACTCTTGCAACAGTGTCTTGCACAGATTTCGGTGGCTCAAACTTGTCGATCCAATCATCGTTCTCTTCTACCTCTTGCATAGTCAACTCAAGATTATGTTCTAAAAAAGATATTCTCTCTGTCAAACCAAAATAAACCCAAACACTCACGGCTGTAAAAGCAATCATGCTAATCAAGTTGCGTAGGGGTATGGTAACTTCACTAGCCTCGTTCAGTCTTGTAGCTGCATTCTTCATTTGGTTTCACCTTTATGCTCATGCCCCATCCAGATGCCAAACACACCTGTCATCACGCCCATAACTACAGATACAAACGCTGACTGACTGGCAGTAGGTGCATCCAATTCCATGAACCATTCAGCACAACGCCATGACATAACTGTAGATGCAAGCATCATACATCTTGGCAAGACTTTCCATTTAAGAAACTGCTCAACACTAATCATATGACAAACGCCTTTGCTACACTAACCATCAGGAAAACAAACAAGCCTACCGCTATAAGAATGATAGCTCCAACAAGGACAGCTTGCTTCATCATCTCCTCAAACTCTCTATCCTTTTGTATCTTCTTGCGTCTGGCTACAGCCTCTGCTTCTTTAGCCTCTTGGATACGTTTGGCTCTCTCAGCTATAATCCCAGCCCAAGTGCCATGACCAAACCGCATATCAACCATAGTTGCTACTTCTTGTAGCTGTTCAGCAGCCAGCCTAGCGTCAATCATTTCTTTAGCTACAGTATCAACACCAAACTGATCGCCCAAACCACTGCCAGATTTCTTGGCTCTAGCTTGCTGCACCTGTTTCTCACCAGCAAACAGATCATCTATCTGGCTGGCTATCTGCCCAATGTCTTGAGCAGTGCTAATATTTTCTTTGATAAATTTGACGGATTGCTGGACTAACGCAATACCAGTTAGCACCTCAGCAACTACCATGTCAGCCTCGCATTACAACGCTCAATAGCAGTACGATTGTAGTACCAGCAGAACCAATCATAATATGTTCGATGCGCTTGATACGCAGGATGGTTTCACGCCAGCGTTCAGCACACACTGCCTCATGCGTGTCGATCTGGGCTTGCACTGATGAGGCTGTAGGTTTCATCAGCCAGCGATTTC
>Ga0208899_1000377_pt1 | contig 33137 bp, 45 predicted proteins | sample VirMetDEL_Nov_24_FD_184518 | JGI IMG/M metagenome (GOLD analysis project Ga0208899, IMG submission 184518) | Aqueous microbial communities from the Delaware River and Bay under freshwater to marine salinity gradient to study organic matter... | ecosystem: Environmental > Aquatic > Marine >... | reverse complement strand
GGCTTTCGCTGACACACGAGAGTACGCATACTGGCTAGACCAGAGTGGTAACAATAATGACTGGACAAGTAACAACCTAACAGAGTCAGATATATCTGTTGATAGTCCTACGAATAACTTTTGTACTATAAATCCTTTGACTAGGTTAGGTGTAACTGGAAGCAATACTCAAGGTTTTGCAGAAGGTAATTTAATGATGGATGAAAGTTCTAATGGTTGGTCTTGTTATGGTGGAACTCATTTAATGCCTTCTGGAAAATATTACTGGGAAATGCATATGGCAGGTTCAGGTAGTGTTGATGTAAATATGGGTATGGTTGTAAATGATTTTAATCGAGGTAGTAATGCAGGTATAGATACAACTGGTGCTTATTCTATTTATACAGCTTCTAATGGAGTTGCTACTAAATATGATAATTCTGCAAGTGGTTCGACTGTAAGTGATGGAGCATTTACTTGGGGAGATATTGTACAAGTAGCTTATGATGCCGATAGTGGAAAAATGTTTATGGGTAAAAACAACACTTATTTTGGTTCTGGAAATCCTGCAACTGGAGCAAATCCTTTTTTAACAGTTAATGCTGCTAATAGAGGAAAACTAATACCTGCTTTTAGTCAATATCATTCAAGTTCAGAAATAATAGCCAACTTCGGACAAGACTCCTCATTTGCTGGTACAAAGACAGCACAAGGTAATCAAGACTCTAATGGCATAGGTGACTTCTACTACACACCACCTACAGGCTTCTTAGCTTTATGTACAAAGAACTTGCCAGATGTAGATGTTGTACCTAGTGAGCATTTTAATACTGTGCTTTATAGTGGTAATGGAGCAACGAGTCACGCTATAACAGGTTTAGGATTCCAGCCTGATTTTAATTGGATAAAAAGAAGAAACGGTGCAAACTCACACGCTTTACACGACTCAGTTAGAGGTAAAAGTGGTAGCAATTATTTATATTTAAGCAGTAATGCTACTAATGCTGAAGCAGTACAAACAGATGAAGATGGTGTTCATTCTTTTGATTCTGATGGTTTTACAGTAGGGTATAACGGTTCTGGTCTTTGGAATAACTCTAGTGGAACATATGTAGCTTGGAACTGGAAAGCAAACGGTAGTGGCTCATCTAATACTACAGGAACTATAAATACTATTTCAACTTCAGCAAATGTTGATAGTGGCTTCAGTATCGTAAAGTGGGTTGGAAACGAAGGTTCAGATGAAAGCATTGGACATGGTCTCTCAAAACCACCTGAGATGATAATTACTTTTAATTTAGATGAAGGATGGGGAAGTCAGGTCTACCATAAAGATATGGGTACAAATAAAAAGATGATGATTTCAGAAACAACAGCAGCCGAAACAGATACAGATGTTTGGGCAGATACAGCTCCTACATCTAGTGTGTTTTATGTAGGTACTGACTTAATGACTAACTGGGATGATAGGAATTATATCGGGTACTGTTTCCACTCTGTAGATGGCTACTCTAAGGTCGGAAAACTGCACGGAAATTCAACCGATGACGGAACATTTGTGTACACAGGATTCAAGCCAAAAATGGTTATGTGGAAAAACACAGAGGCTTCAGCTAACTGGTTTATTATGGATAGCGAAAGAAATGAAGGCGGTAACGCTGGAAACCCTATAAGAAGTTATTTGCATCCAAATAGTTCAGCAGCAGAAAACTGGGTAGGCACAAGCGGTATTTTAGATTTTACATCTAATGGCTTTAAATACAGAGCATCAAATAATTCAAGTTACAATTTTGATTACGATTACATTTTTATCGCATTTGCTTCAGTACCCTTTAAGTTTGGAAATGCGAGATGATAACAATTAACAGGAGTAAATAATATGTGGTATTACAACGGTGCAATAATTAAGCATCCAAAATCTATCGAAATTAGTGATGTGCTTTATCCTAAAACAATCTTTAGGGATAGTGCGACACTTACCTCATTAGGGATTAAGGCATACAGAGAAGTCACTCCTGATAGCAGATACTACTGGAATGGTGAGTTTACTGTAGACACAAGTGGCTCAGAAGTCGTAGGCACTTATGCTAGTTCACCTAGAGATTTAGCTACGCTTAAAGCTAATATGCTAGAGAAAGCTAGAAGTGCTGTAGCCAGTAGATTAGCAGACATAGACTGGTACTGGTCAAGAGCTGCTAAAGGCGGCACAGCAGTTAGTAGTGAAATCCAAAATTACGCTACAGCTTTATACAGCGAACACGAAACAATTAAGACAGCAATTAATGCTATATCAGATTTAGCTGGTGTTATTGCTTACGAGAATAAACCTCATACTGAAACTAGGAAAGTAGCTGTATATGATGATGATGGTAATGTAAGTTATGGTTCTGATACATACACAGTAGCTAGAGAAATAGATATGTGTACACACTTTAGTCCTAACCCTACTGATGAAGTAGACCCAGCATTTGTGAGTTTAGTAGCTGACTAATGAGAAAGTTACTTGTTGTGTTGTTGTTGTCAAGTTCGGTATTTGCATCAGACCCTATTGTTACCCAAGCTACAAGTAACAGTACAGTCACATCTAACTCTACAACAAGCACAACAAGCACAGTTAAAACTAACCCACCTTCTGCAATTAGTCCTAGTCTTGGGGCTAATACTAATTGTACGTTTGGTGTTTCAGGCGCAGTACAAACTCAGATACTTGGCATTAGTACAGGTCAAACAATGAGAGACATTAATTGTGAAAATTTAGCTCTTAGTTCGCAGTTATATGACATGGGTCTCAAGATTGCTGCAATACAGGTTTTGTGTATGAATGATAGAAGGGTGTTTGACGCAATGAAATTCGCTGGAACTCCCTGTGCGATTTACAATCCTGAAACTGGAGAGGGGTTAATTGGTAAGGAAGCTACAGCTGAATGGAAGAAAGCTAGGAATAAAAAGTACATACCGAAAAAAGAAAACTTAACTGCAATGGGTAAAAATGATTTCCTTGAGAAACTTATTAGTGGGCTGCTTGGTGTTATGCTGCTTGCTATCCTTGCCATCTAAAGCTGAAGCACCTATAGTTGAGCATACCATTGTCGATGATGGATATGCAATAGTACCTTTAGACTTTGGCTTTCAATTCTATGGCAACACATATTACACCAGCGTCATGATGACTAACGGTGTTGTTGGTTTCTTAGCTCCTGAAAGTTACGATTGGGGTTTATGTTGTAATGGTCAAAACCTAGACAATTACGCTCAGTTTGGCAGTAGGTTTGATTTTACTTTGATGCCACTATGGACTGACCTAATATCTATTAACGGTGTTGGTAAATTTTATACTCAAGGTGATGAGAACAGCATGAAGTATATGTGGAAAAACTTGTCTGAATACTACAGACCAGATTCACGCAATGACTTTGATATGACTATCTATCCATTAGGCAATATTGAAATGTCATATAGAAAGATAGACATTAAAAACCATTCTGTCACTGTTGGTTATGTTGCTGATTTATCAGAGCAAGAATATGAGCAATGGTTCTATCACCAAAACCAAGAAGAAGCAGTGTATTGGGATAGTAGTGAGTCTGACCCAGTGGTACTAGAAAATCAAAGTATCTGTGAAGTAGTACCTGAGTCTCACATATCTTGTGCTTGGTATCCACAACAATACGCTGAAAACTTTTTAGCAGCTGAATGTGCTAAAGACAGTTTGTATTCACAGGCTTGTCCAAACTGGGAGACAGCTTGGCTAGACCAACAATGTGAAGAAAACTCGCAATCTAGTCCTTATTGTCCTAACTATGTTGAGCTTGTGCAAGAGCCTATAGAGGAATTAAGAGAAGTTGTATTTGAAGTTATACCTGAAACCTATGTAGAAATAGATTTAATACCAGCTCTTGATGATTACAACATTGACTTGGTTATAGAAATAGAAACTGACATGGACAGCTTTGAAGAAGTTGAGATGGAAGTAGAAGAATTAGAAGCTGAGCTGGAAGCTGAGATTGAATCAATGCTCGAACCAGAACCTGAACCTGTGGAGGAAATATCAAATGTACAAGAAGAAATCGAAGAGACCACCGAAGAAGAGATAAACGAACCTGTTGTTATGCTTGCTGAATCAGAGCCAGAGCCAGAAAAAACAAAAGAACAAAAAAAGAATGATGCTCTTAATAAGATAGTTGCTATTAAGTTAGCAAAGATTAGTGAGCAAAGAGCAGTAGCAACAACGCTAGAAGAAGCAGCTAATCTTGAAGCATTAATTATAGCTCTTCTTAACTTTAATGCTGGATATAAAAGCTACGGTAGTTATTTACCTGATGCTATCGGTTATGAAAGCAGAGACATATATGTAGATAAATATATTCCAGACAACACAAGAGGTCTGCGTAATGGCTTGGCCCAAGAATTATTACATAAACAAATGATAGATTTACAATGGCAGAGATAGAGTACGGTGGAATTAAAGTAGGTGGCAGTAAGGCATTATTAATAGTGCCACTTATAGGAACAATAGTTGGTGGGTTATGGGGTGGCTTTGAAGTCTACCAAAGATACCTTGATATGGAAGCTAAGATAGCTGCATTTAAGTCTCCTGATTTATCGCAAATTAAAGAAGACATAGCAGTTATTAATGAACACATGAATACTGTAAACACTCACATGGATTTTGTGAGCAAAGAACTTGACTTATTTTCAGACGAGATAGGCTATCAAAAAGAATCACTAGAAGAGCAAATTAAATATGTCAAAGAAGTAAAGGTTGATGTTCGTCAGGATATGCGTCACCTTGAAACTATTGTAGGTGATGTAGAGACAAAGCTGCAACAACAAAAGTCAGGATTAATTGAACTTATAGATAAAGCTTCTGAGCGTTTTGATGCACGCAGAGACTCACTGTATTCAGACACAGACAGAAAGATAAAAGAAGTAGAAGAAAGAGTAAACGCAAAGTTACAGAGAGCGTTAGATAACCCACTAGCAAATTAAGGATAACTATGGAAGAAAGAGTTAGATTACTGGAAGAAAGAATTAACCATCATACAAAGCAGATTTCTAAACTCTTTTCTGAGATTGATGATACTAAAAAGAACATACAAAAGATTATGAACATACTGACACAGATAAGGTATTTCTTGTACGGTGGTTTTGCATTTTTTGTAGCAACAGAGATAGGTTTTTTACAAGCACTTAAACTAATGTAAGGAGATATATGTTTGGAATACCATTGGAAGTTATTACAATGTTAGGCAGCACAGTAGGCGGTGCTGTTATGCGTATCTGGAGTCAAGCAAATGCTGACAAAGCAGAGCAATGGAAGATGGCTTTAGAAGCTGGTAGAGAAAATGAACTTTCTAAATCAGCAGCAAGAGAATGGTCTACACCTCATGCTAATTGGACTCGTAAGTTTTTAGTTGTATCGTTTATGACTATGGCAATGTTTATCATAGCAGCACCATTGCTAGGCCAGACAACTCAAGTACCTATAGTTAGTACAGAAGGATTCAAATTGTTGTTTTTAGACTTTACTAAAGATGTTACTGAATACATACAGTTAGAAGGTGTTGTTACTCCTGAATGGTTAAGTCATGCAATTATGGCTGTAGTTGGCTTATATTTTGGAAGTAGTATAACTTCAAGAAGGTAACATGCTTCACCTATTACCATTTTGCAATTCAGAATCACAAAGAACTAAGGTTCAACTGTATACAAAGTTAGGTTCAGTTCGTGCAGTTGGACAACAGTTAGGCATTAATCAGTCTAATGTATCAAGTACATTAAGAATGTTAAAACGTAAAGCAGCTGAATCAGGTATAGCTCCTGAAGCTGACATGACTCATCAAACAGCAGAAGGTTTTAATGTTAAAGGCACTTCAACTTTATACGATGAAGAAGGCAATGTAAAAATACAATGGGTCAAAACACAAAACAAAGACCATAGTCCTGAAGAAATAGCAGAAGCGTTTAATGAGTTACTTGGAGACTTTCAAGCTTGTCCAATCACAGCACCTAAACAAGCAGATGAAGATATATTAGCAACGTATGTATATGGAGACCCACACATAGGAATGTTAGCCCATAGAGATGAAGCTGGTGAAGACTTTGATTTAAAGATAGCTACTCGTGATTTACAAAAAGGAACTAAAGCATTAGTAGATAGAAGCCCAGCTACAGATGAAGCTCTTATATTACAGCTTGGAGATTTCTTTCACAGTGATAATCCACAGAACAGAACAGCAAGAAGTGGTAATGCTTTAGATGTTGATGGTCGTTGGTTTAAGGTTCTTAATGTAGGTATTGATTTAATGATTGAGTTAGTTATATCTGCTTTAGCTAAACACAAACACGTTACCGTAAAAAACATAATTGGAAACCATGATGATATGTCTTCAATTTTTTTAGGTATTGCAATGTCAAAATATTTTAGAAACGAACCTAGAGTTACTGTTGATACATCACCATCTAAGTTTTGGTATTTTCAATTTGGCAAAAATTTGATAGGGTCAACACATGGTGACACAGCTAAACCTGAGAAGCTACCTTTAATTATGGCAACAGACAAACCAAAAGAATGGGCTAGTTCAGACTTTAGATATTGGTATACAGGTCATATACATAATAAACAAGCTATGGAGTTTTCAGGGTGTATGTGGGAATCGTTTCGCACTCTTGCTGGCAGTGATGCTTGGCATGCTGGAGCTGGCTATCGTTCAGGCAAAGATTTGAGCTGCGTGTTACTTCATAAAGACTTTGGAGAAATAGGTAGAAATACAGCGTCTTTAAAAATGGTGAGAAGTTAAATGAATAACAAAGATGACGAAGGTAAATTAGAATTATCTGTAAGAGTATTAGGTAATGAAATAATAGGCTTTCAAATGATTGTAGATGATTTTAAAATGAAATGGATGCTAGTAGGTTTGTTTGCTATTGGAGCTATCTCTTGGATGTTGGCACAGTTCGGCCCACAATTAGTAGAAACTTTTAAATAAAAAGTTGCATTAATGTTGCATTAACCAGCCAAAAGTAGCCATATTCAGACATATAATAATGCAACATACAATTTAAGAATGCTTTAGTAGAGGGGTTTGATTGGTCGGAGTGGAGGGATTTGAACCCCCGTCACTTCCTTTATTAGTAGGGTCTGTAGAAGGAATGTTGCATTAATGTTGCATTAACCTCTATTTATCTACCTTTTTCAAAGGCGATATTATAGTAGGTTTTTGTTTTAAGATACTAGCAAATTTATTTCCAGATTCAGGAGCGTCTTCTTCTATCCATCCAGCATAGGTTTTATAAGTAAATGCTGCACTAACATGACCCATTTGATTTGAAATCCATCCTATAGGCTCACCAACAGTTGCAGCAAGTGTAGCAAATGTGTGTCTAGTTTGATAAGGGTATCTGTAGGTAACACCAGCTCTTTTTAAAATTGTAGTCCATTGATTGCGAATAGGTTTATCACCTTTCCATGGTTTGTTAGTATATGGATTATGAAATATTTCTTTACCTTCAAGATAAGTGTATTGTTTTTGGTCCTTTAAAGTTTCTATAACATCATCTATTAGTTTAACTTTTCTATAACTTTTTGCTGTTTTTGTATAACCAACTATTTTGTCATCAGTAGTTTTTGCTTTAGTAACTGCAACTTTTTGATTTTTCCAATCTATGTCATTCCAAGTCAAAGCAACATATTCACTTGTTCTAAGTCCAGTACAAAAAGCAAAATGAAATAAATTATGTTGTTGTCCTTCACAGTGATTAAGTATTTCTGAAACTTCTGTAGAAGAAAAAGGGTCTATATCTTCTTCTTTAGAATCGCCTAATCTACCTTTAGGGTGTTTTCCAAACAAAGGGTTTACTAAAATTAGCTCATCTTCTACAGCTTCATTAAGAGCTTGATTCAATAATGTTAATTTGTTTTTTAAAGTCTTGTTAGTTATATTCTGTTTCTTAAACCACTTTTTAATATGTACGTATTTAAGCTCAGATATTGGATATTTGCCGAAAGCTGGTATTAGCTGATTTTGAATTATGTTTTGATTCTTTTTTAAAGTAGAAGCAGCATAAATAGATTTATGGTCATCAAACCATTCAGCAAGATATTGTTTTAATTTGATTGATGATGTAGGAGCAAATAAAAATCTTTGTTTGTCTTTAGGAAATGTTGTAGCGTAATCAAATGTGCCATCTTCTATAGCGTCTAAGACCCTAGCTCTAAATTTTGTTGCTGCTTTTAAGTTAGCTTCAGTGGGCTGACCCCATATTCTTGGTCTACATTGTTTTCCTTGATAGGTGAATGTGATGATGATGCTGTTAGCACTTCCTTTACGAACTCCTGTCCTTTTCTTACCCATTCGTTAAACCCCTGTATGCTAATTAATACTCGGTTATCAGGCCCTCGCACCCAAACCTCATTCTCTCCAAACACACCTCTGCTTATCTTAGTGCGAATAGCTTCCTCCGTGTAACCAGATTCAGCTGCGAACTGCCTGATGGTTTTATATTCTATCATATAGTTTTTAAAACTAACTTAAACATATCGTCATAAAATGGTCGATTCTCTTGAATCCATTTCTTATAACGGTACTTGGTTTTAAACTGTACTAATGAATCAGTTCTAATACGATGTTTGTTTTCTTGCGAGTATTCGTAACCAGCACGCTCTCCTTTTTTAGCAAGCATAGCTTGTTCATCAGCACAGTTCATACGTTTAAGTGCTGTAGCTTTTGATGCAACACCTGTTATACGCATTACATCATCAGCAGTTAATACAGCACCATGTTCTTCAATTAAAGCTTTGTCTGTCAGCTTTCTACGTTTTACTTGAGACTCAGCCATAATTACTCAGGAGACCAGCCTTCATCGCCAAAGAAATTATCTTCAACAGAAGCAGCTACAGGTTCACGCATAGGTTCAGCAGAAGCTACTTCATGGTTTGCTTCATACTTAGGTGTTACTTGAACATACATATAAGGATTGCCAGCTTTACTTGTTCTGAGCCAACAAGCTATTTGAGCTTCATCACCACGCTCATCTACCCATGGTCCAGAAAAATCTGGTTTACTACTACCTTGTGTTTTATCTTTATTCTTAAATAAAGCACCAGTGTTAGGTTTGTTATCATTACTCATTTCTGTCTCCTAGTTAATTAATTTGTAATACGCTACTGGTTCAGTGTCACCAAACTGATTAGTATGTGGTCGCATTTCTTTGTCAATATTAAGTTTGCGTTTGTGCCTTAAATTCCATATAGATGCAGCAAGCCTACTTGTGCCACATTGGTATAAAGCTTCAAAGAAATTAATAGTGTCATGCGATTTAAGAAATTCTAAGACTCTATCGTCTCTAGTGAGTTTTTTCATTGATAACCTCCTTTGTTATTTCACTGCCTTTATGCATGCCTTTTCTATATGTTTCTATTAATTGACCATCATTTTCATCATCACCATACATTTCAATGCGGTTTCTTTCTAATAACCTCATAGATTCATCAAAAAGCTGTTTATATTCAGCTATGTGTTTTTCATTATTAAATATGCAAGATTCAAGCATTTCAATTTTTTCTTCTAAAACACCTATAAGAGTTTCTAAACTTTGTATATAAAGTTTAGGGTTTTTGTTTTTTGCATCAGGGTACAAAGTATTTATATAATCAATATTCATTTCTGTCTCCAGTTAAAATGTGGGCTGCTTTCAGGAACAGGGTGCAGCCCATATAAACCCCGTATGAAATTAGTTGTATTTCCTTTCAGCAGCTTCTCCACAAGATGCTTTAATAAAAGTCTTTTCTTCAGGATTAAAGTCTTTCCATACATCCTTTTGTTGAGATGCTGTTAAATCACGATATGCTTCTACAGTTTCTATTTCGTCTTGATTTGCACAAGCATTTTTAATTTGAGCAATGTAATTCCCACGCATATCTGGCTGGTCCTCATCCCATGTAGGTAAATCAGGTAAATCTTCACCTTCATATAAATACAAACCAAGACCATGTAAACCAATAGCTTTTGTTACACAGCGTTTAATTGCAGTATTGACTGCCATAGAATCAACTGTCTCAAGCTTTTGTGCTTTGTTTTGAAAATTTAAAATTGGTAAATGTTCTATGTGTTCTAGTCCACCTACTGTTACACCACACTCTACCCAAGCAGTTCTTCCATCAGTGTGGTAGTTCCAACCTTCAGAATTTTTATATACTGTGTAGGTTGCGTCAGGATGTATATTTTTTAACCATCTCCAAGCATGCGCCCAAGATAAGTAATTAAACTTACCTTTAGCTTCAACATTTTTTGAACAGTCAATTTCGTATAATTTTTTAAATGTACTTTTTGTTGCTTTTGTCATCACGTCTCCTTAATTAAAATGTCTATCGTCTAAATTAAATTCTGCAATAACCTCTGGACATTCTTGAGCATCACCAACTTGGCAGTCCTCATCAAAATGTTCACAGGTCTTACAGGCTATGCCATCACTAGCTGTACAATTCCAAAGGTCTTCAATCTCTTCAAGCCATAGCTCTTTAGATGATTTACGACTGAACCAGCCAGCTAATACTTCGTCTGAATAATTGTCAAAGGGATTACTCATACTAGCATCACCCCCATAAAAAAGATGGATAGCATTACGAACATTAGAAGCACACTCCATAGAAATTCGTAAAGCCATACACCTATTGCTTTCATATCTTTATTAGTCACAAGAAGTCTCGCATTGACATACCAGCGTCAGCCATAGCATCAAATGGTTCATCTTCAGCAGCTTCACGTTCTAAGTCTTCTGCGTCTGAATCATGTCGGTCAGGAAGTGTTTGCATAAATATGCCTTCCTCATCAATCTCTTCATAGACTCCACGTTCTTCATTGAACTCGATGTAGCCATCTTCTTCCAAAGCTAGTGCGTCTTTACCTGTCATTACGCTTCACTCCTCATCTCAATCTCAGTTGTAATATCACCAACTGCTTGAGCTTCTTTGATAGCATGGAATCGTTCAGCAGACACCTCAAGGTCATTCATAAAATAGCGATAGCCATTATTAATAATCTTAGGTGCTATTGTTTTGTGTTCATGTACTTCACCTTCAAGTAGTGCTTGTACAAAAGCTTCAACAAGCTCAGTCACTTCTTTTCGTGAAGCTAATTTAGAGCTAGTTTTGTTATGGTAAATATTGCTGATGACATTACGTTCATCATCTGTTAAAGATATTTTTATATTGGTATTCATCACGTTTTTCCCTTAATGAAGCTGATGCCCAGCTCCGTAGCACACAAACAATCGTAGTAAAGTTTGTTTGTATGAGGTTCATTATAATGAAAAAATACCAAATATGTAGTTAATTTGCAAAGTTTTTTTGTATAGAAAAATAAAAAGAGAGGGAAGGCCATTGCTGAGCTTCCCTCAAGGGTAGGCTACGTGATGTGAAGCCTAGTGCATATTATACCCCTCAGTGTACTTGTTGTTCCCGTATTGTCATTATTTGACTTTCTATATTGACAGGTAATCCGATTTCTACTTTTGGTGCATTTTTAGCTATTTGATGAACCACATCCCAAACTTGATTTCGCATATCAATTATTTTAGTGTCATCAATTACAGAAGGTATTTCTTTAGCTATTTTAATTATGTCTTCTGCTAAATATACAATCTGCTTAATTTCTTTAGGTAAGTTTGTACACAACTCAATTAATAAATCAAAAGATGTTTCTAAAACTGATAAAAAATATGCTTGTTGTGGTTCAGAGTAAACAGAATCATGTATGTATGAACTGCTTACAGGGTACATATCATTTACATTTAACATTTACTGCTCCTACGCTTATTATAGTGGTCGTTGGGATGCCCCTCCACTTAGTTATACTAGCTCAAAATAAACTAGAATAACGAATAATACCATATTGTTTCAAACTGTTTTTTAAATTGTAAAATTAATTTGTATGACCGACAAAAACTTTGTTTACTTGGCCCACAATTTCAGCTCCTTTAGGAACAAAAAGTGGTTCGCCTTTTTTCACTTTAACAAGATGATAGTCATAATTTGGGTCAGGCTTGACAGGATTGTCAACTGATACTATTGATATGTGTTGTTGTATATGAACTACGTTTGGCTGCTCTTCTCCTTTGACAAGATACTCTATAGATGTTCCTAAAGATTCTGCCAGCTCTTTAATGTAACGTGGCATTTTTATTTTGTCGTTTTCACAGAACTGTATGTTCTGATATGTCACACCAGCCATATTAGCTAAGTCTGTTTGTGTCCAACCTTTAGCATTTCTAAGGTCTTTAACTCTTTGACCTAACGTAGAATTTTTTATGTTCACTGGTTTATTTTTTAATTTTATTTTGTCATTCATCACTAATACCTTATAATTTGGTCTTAAATTACAAAAAAACATTGTATAATACTTTCATGGATAAACTATTAGAACACTTTGGTACTCAGACAGCTCTTGCTAATTTCTTAAATATTAAGACAGGACACGTCTATTACTGGAGGAAAAACGGAATTCCACCGAGAAGAGCAATAGAAATCGAAGAAAAAACCAATGGATTATTCAATCGAAGACTACTTTGTCCAGAATTCTTTAATCAATAAAAAATATTTATGAATTTAGAAACCAAATTATATCACAAACTTTATTTGCATTTTAATGGTAATGACTACTTCTACATGCCGAGATAGGTGCAAAGTTGCCAGAGTATGCGACAGACACCAGTGCAATAGACCTGACCCAAGGGTTAGAGACCAAAGATTTGAGAAATTTGAGCCTGAATTGGAGAAAAATTGTAGGGGTTTTATGGAGCAAGATGACAATACAGCTTCATATTAAGCCTTTATCTGTTAATGAAGCGTGGCAAGGTAAGCGTTTTAAGACAAAAAAATACAAGGCTTACGAGAAAGAAGTTTTACTAATGCTTCCTCATTATGAGATACCAGAGGGAGAGTTAGATGTTAGATTCGAGTTTGGAATTAGTAAGAATTCTGATGTCGATAACTGCTGCAAAAGTTTGTTAGATATTTTGCAGAAAAGATATAGCTTTAATGATTCAAGGGTAATGCGTATTGAGTTAATTAAGAAGGTCGTTAAGAAGGGCCAAGGCTATTTTAATTTTAATATTAAAGGGTATACGTGATGAATATACAAAAAACAAAGGAGCAGCCAAGTTACTATGCAATATTGACAGCTGATGTTAGGTACTCAAAGTTGTTAAAACCTAACGAAAAATTATTGTTTGCTGAGATTACAGCACTGACAAACATGAACGGTCAATGCTTTGCTACTAATAAATACTTTGCAGAGCTGTATGACGTTTCTATAGAGACTGTCAGCCGATGGGTATCTCATCTTGAGAAGTTAGGATTTATTAAGAGAACGATTAAATACAAGGAAGGAACAAAACAAATAGACAAGAGGTTTATTAGTTTAGCTACCCCTATTGACGAAAAAATCAATACCCCCCATGACAATAAAGTCATGACCCCTATTGACAAAAACGTCAAAGGTAATAGTACAAGTTTTAATATCTCTTCTTTTATAGAAAATTTTTATCCAAATGAAGTTTCATTGCAAGCTGTAAGAGATTCTTATGGTGATGTTTCTTTGCACGTTTTAAAGATTGCTATACAAGAGTTTAAAGATGCTGCTACAAATAGAGATAAAGCTTTTAAGGATATACAGTCTGGCTTTAGAAACTATGTTCGTAAAGGTTGGTTGTCATCTTTTAGCACTAAACCACAAACTCATGCTCAGATGAGAGGAAAGGTTATACAAGCACAAACAGCAAACCTCGATGATTTAGCTTTACAAAGGTCTATTAAAAAACTGGAGCAAGCTAATGGATGATAAATTAGATTACATAGACATAGCTTCACAGATTTATACACGCTTGGAGATGGAATATGGCTGGGCTACACCAAAGTCTCAAGACAAGGCTGAGCTTTGGCAGTTTCTAGCTTCACAGTTAGCTAGGCATGATGACATGGTGGTCCTGTCTTGGACAGAAGCCCTTGATAAGATTTCTGATGAGGGTAGTGAGTTTCCACCAAAGATACCCAAGCTGTTAATGATGATGAGACGCTGTGCTAGGTTAAGAACAGAGAGGTCTGATGAAATAGTTAAGTATCTACAGGCAAAGCAGAATGTCTAAGCTTCGGAAATATGCAAAGGGTCAACCCTGTCAAGTGATGTTGCCTAATGTCTGCATATCGGGAGGTGAGAACGAGACTACTGTGCTGGCCCACTTACCTTCATTTGGAGTTGGAACTAAGAGTCCAGATTTGTTAGCAGCTCATTGTTGTTTTCAGTGCCACCAGCACTTAGATGGAGCAGTGTCTCATGACTTTGACCGACAATGGCTTAGAGAACAATTTAACGAAGGAGTTATACGGACAATACGAAAATTGTATGCCGATAACATTATTGATTTTTAACAAAGGAGAGAGAAATGGAATATTTTGAAAAAGCAAAAGCATGGGCGAAAGCTAATCCAAAACTAGCAATCGTGATAGCGTTTGTAGTTGTTGGTGTTATTGCTAATGCTATTGGCCTTGGCTAATGAAACTTTACCTTGATTATCATAATCCAGAAACTGCGGTCAGAATGTTTAAAGCTTTTTGGTCATCTTTTTGGAATACGTGCAAAGGTAGCAAAGCTGTGTTGACTCTTGAAGAAGATAAGTTAACTAGAACAGGTCAACAAAACAAACTCTTTTGGGTTTGGATGAGAGTCCTTGGAGATTTTCATGGACATCACAAAAATGAGATGGCTGAAATATTACAGCAATCAATATTAGGGGAAACATCTTTTGTTAGTAATCTTGATGGCTCAAAGATACAAAGGCATGAAAGGGCAAAGTATTTAACAGTAGGGGAGTTTCAAAATTTTTTAGAGCAAATTGAAATACATGCTGCTGAGTATGGAGTTAGATTGCCTTCTGAAGAGGAAATAGAAAGTGATAGATGAAATTGAAAAATTAATGAATAAAGTTACTAGAATAAAAAAAATAGCAGAGGGTGGTCGTTATCTTTGTAAAGATGAAATGGGTAAGAATAACTTTGAATTAATTATTCGTGAGCTTGGTGATTTTCAAGAGTGGCAAAAACAAAATGCAAAAGAGCCTATCACTGGTGAATAGTTTAGACGAACAAATCAAAAACTTTACTGATGATGATATATCAGAGAGGTACATTGCTGCGTTAATAGTGATAGCAGACTTTCATGACATTAGCGTAAACGATGCTCACATAGGTATAAGCGATATGCTTGATGAAATTGAGTTAGACATAAACAGAGATACAGAACCTGAGACTAAAACTAGACACTAATGGATAGAGAAATGCCTGTCCTCATTGGGGATGGATTAAAAGACAATCAGGTTAAATTTATTAATGCTTATGTTAATAGCTATTGTAACGTGAGTAAAGCTTGTGCGTCAGTTGATATAACAAGACAAACGTATTACAGATGGCTAAAAGAAAGTGACAGCTTTGATGTAGCAGTAGAACAAGCCAGAGAAGCACTAAAAGATAGATGGGAAGATGAGATAAACAGACAAGTGTTTGAAGATAGAAACCCAGTGGTCCTGAATAAGTTTGCTCCTATGGTATTGAAAGATAGAGGTTATGCTGATGTTAGGGATGTAAATCTAAATCAGACAGGTCAAGCAGATAACAATGTAGTGATTACTGTAGTTGAAGGTGCTGTTAAAGCTATAGAGGAAGAACTTGAAAGTTGAGCTACAAATAACTAAACAGTTTGAACCGTTCCTAGACCCTAAATATAGGTATCTCGTGAGCTATGGTGGAAGAGGTGGTGCTAAGAGCTGGAGTATAGCTCAGATATTAGTGCTGAGAGCATGGCAGAAACCAACAAGAGTGCTGTGTGTGAGAGAAGTACAGCGAAGCATATCAGAATCAGTCTTACAATTATTGTCTGACACAATTGACAGAATGGGTTTACAACAATACTTTGATGTTCAGAAGACTCAGATTATAGGAACAAATGGTTCACGCTTTATTTTTGAAGGTATTAAGTCTAACATCTCTAAAGTTAAATCAATGGAAGGTATTGATATTTGTTTTGCTGAAGAGGCCGACCAGTTAACTTACAGCAGTTGGGAGACATTAATCCCAACGGTCAGAAAAGAGGGTAGTCAGTTTATGATTAGCTTTAACCCTAATGATGAGATGGATGACACTTACCAAAGGTTTGTAATTAATACTCCTCCAGATTCATACGTGGTCAAAACTAACTGGTCTGAGAACCCATGGTTTCCAAAGGAGCTGGAGAAAGAAAGGCTACATCTTAAAGAGAAGAACATTGATTTGTACAATCATGTTTGGGAAGGTGAGGTGTTATCTAATAGGGATGGTGCTTACTTTGCTAAATTTATTCCAGATGACCAAATTATAGACTTTGCTGTTGAACCTATGATTCCTGTAGATACTTACTGGGATTTAGGAATATCAGACAGCACTGCTATTTGGTTAGTACAACAAGTAGGCATGGAGATTCGTGTAGTGGACTGCTATGAGAATCAAGGGGAAGGCCTACAGTTTTATATTAACTGGCTGCATGATTGGAGAACTAAACATCAAGCTGTTTTAGGTGAGCATTACGCACCACATGATATTCAAGTCAGAGAGCTTGGTAGTGGCAAGTCAAGACTAGAGACAGCTCGTAAGCTAGGTATCCATTTTAGGGTAGTCAGGCGATTAACAATTGAGGATGGTATTCATGCTGCTAGGGCTGTATTACCTAAATGCTATTTCAAAAAGGATAGCACTAAGGAAGGTTTACAGGCTTTGAGACGATACCGTAAAGAGTTTGATGAGAAGAAAGGGGTATATAAACCACATCCACTGCATGATTGGACATCACACTTTAGCGATGCGTGGAGGTATTTCTCTATTGCATACAGAGACAAGAGTAAACAACAAAGAATAGGACAACCACAGGCAAACATATCATGGCTGACAGCTTAAACATAGATTATTTCGTAGCCTTTGGAGATTCAGATGTTCCACATTTCTGGGATGTATTTACTCGTAAAGGTTACAGACACTGCTGCGTGTTTAAGTGGGATGGGTACAACTGGATATTAGTAGACCCATTAGGTCAACAGTTAGACGTTAATGTTATGCCATATACAAGCGAAGATGATGTTCCAAGTTTATTTGAACAAACTGGATGGAAAGTCATACGATACAAGAAAACAATAAAACCAAAATTTATCTTCAGGGGGATGCTCACATGCGTAACAGTATGTAAACAAGTCTTGGGAATAAAGGCATGCTGGGTAGTAACACCTTGGCAATTACACAAATATATAAAAAGGAGAAGTACATGAAATATTTATTACCTAGCTACAACAGAGAATGGCTAGAAAGCAAACTTACATTTGGATTTAGAAGTAAACCATCAGCACCACCAGCACCAGTTAAATCAGCAGCTGAAATAGATGCAGATAACAGAAGAGACTCTGAACTTAGAGAAGAAAAAGCTTATGAGAAAACGTCTATGAAGCGTTCAAAGAGAAGAAGAATGGGTAAGCGTTCTTTAATGACTAATGATGAAAGAGGGCTTTCAGACACACTAGGATAATATTATGCCAACATATAAAAAAAGCTCAGAGCTTACTGATGCTTTAGTAAAGCGATATGAAGTTGCTAAACAACATCGAAGCTTATGGGAATCACACTGGAAAGAGTGTTATGAATACGCATTACCTCAAAGAGAAGTGCTTAATCAACACACAGAAGGTGCAAAAAAGAATACCAAGATATATGACTCGACAGCATTGATAGGTACTCAAAGATTTGCGTCAAGGCTTCAGTCAACACTTGTGCCACCATTTAAAAAGTGGGCTAAGTTATCTGCTGGTACTGGTATTCCTCAACAATATGCTAATAAGATTGATAAACAACTAGAAGAAGTTACAGATACTTTGTTTAGTTATATAAGTCATTCTAATCTAGCAACAGAAGCACACGAATCATTTCTTGATTTAGCTGTAGGTACTGGAGCATTACTTCTTAATGAAGGTGAAGGTGATGCTTTACTCAAGTTTACAGCTGTGCCATTAAAAGAATTGTTAGTAGAAGATGGACCTCATGGAACTATTGAGACTGTTTTTAGAAGACATGAACATCCAGCACGTAACATTAAACAAGTGTGGAAGAAAGGTAAATGCTCACCAGCAGTCATGGAGATGATGGAAACTAAGCCAGATGAACTTGTTCCTATTATTGAAGCTACTGTTTACAATCCTGAAAAAAAAATCTATGAGTATGTCATTATAGAAGAAGGCACTAAGCATGTTATCTTTGAAGATTATTTTGAAGTATCACCTTGGATTGTGTTTCGTTGGTCTAAAGTTGCTGGTGAAAGATATGGTCGTGGTCCTATCATGACAGCATTACCTGACATTAAGACAGCTAATGAGGTTGTTAAGTTTGTACTAAAGAACGCTGAAAAAGAAATTGTCGGTGTTTATACAGCTGTTGATGATGGAGTTCTTAATCCTTGGACAGTTAACATTAAATCTGGAGCAGTTATACCTGTAGCAGCTGAAGGTTCTTTATCACCTTTACAGTCAGGTGGTAACTTCAATGTCAGTGAGTTAGTGTTACAAGACTTGCGTGAGAACATTAAGAAAGCATTGTTTCATGACCAACTTGGTCCAATGGAAGGTCCAACAAAGTCAGCTACTGAAGTTTCAATTAGACAGCAAGAGCTTATGTCAGACATTGGTTCATCGTTTGGTCGTTTACAAATGGAGTTTATTAACAAGCTTATTAAGAGAGCTATAGATATTCTTCAACGTAACGGAAAAGTTGCTCCTATTAAAGTTGGCAATCAAGAAGTTGAGATTAAAGTTATATCACCATTAGCACAGCAACAGGATATGGATGAGGTTAACAAGTTAGCTCAGTTTGTACAGTTTGCTATGATGGTTGGTGAAGATGCTGTCAGAATTGGTCTGGACCTTGAAGCATTTCCAGAGCATATAGCTAAACTACTTGGTGTTGACCCTGACTTAGTGAGAGACAAAGATGAACGTGAAGCAATGAAGCAGCAAATGCAAGAGCAAGCAGAGATGGCTCAAGCAGCAGAAGCAGCAGCACAAAATCCTGAACTAGCTCAACAAGCTATGGAGCAAATGAGTGGATAAAGACTTTGACGCAATGATAGCTAGGCTATTTAAAACTCCTGATGGCAAAAAGATATTAAGTCATTGGGAGGAGCGTTATATCAAAGCTCCTGTCTGTATTCCTACTCAGCCAGCTGAACAAGGTTTTTACAGAGAGGGGCAAAACAGTGTAATACGCACTATACAAAATGCCATTAAACGCAGAGAAAATGGCGATTATTTACCTCAAGGAGACAACAATGAGTGAAGAAACAATATTGAACGAACAGGAAGTAGCACCTGAAGCTGAAGCTACAACAGAGACAACTGAATCTACTGAGGTTGTTAGTGAAGGTTGGATGATGGCAGAAGACATTAAAGGAGAGGGTGATGCTCCTGAATGGTTTAAGTCAAACAAATATAAAACAGTAGCTGACCAAGCTAAAGCTTATGCTGGACTAGAATCTAAGTTAGGAGCATTTACTGGTGCGCCTGAAGATGGATATACAGTAGAACTTCCTGAAGGCATAGAAGGTGAGATAGCTGAAGATGACCCAATGCTTGTTAGTTTTAATGAATGGGCTGCTGAAGCTGGATTATCGCAAGAGAAACATACAGAACTTATGGCATTGTATGTTAATGGTTTAATGGAAACGCAGCCAGATATACAAGATGAAATAAAACGTATGGGTAAAGATGCACCACAACGTATTAATGACTTTACATCTTGGGCTAAAGCAAACTTTGATGAATCTGAGTTTGTGACATTACAAGGTTTAGCAACAACAGCTGAAGGTTTTGCTATTCTTGAAAAGATGCGTGGCATGTCCAGAGAAACGGATGTATCAGCTCCTGATAATGTCAAACCAGTAGATAGTACAACAAAAGAAGCATTGTATGAATTAGTTGCTGACCCACGTTACGCAGAATCTCCAACATTTAGAAAAGAAGTTGATAAGAAGTTTGCAGATTTCTTTGGTAAGCAGCCACAAAACGAAATAAGACAGTGAAGTATGAAATAGATGAAGTAATAGAAGCTGTACATCACGTTCTTAAACAATGTAATGACACACAAAGATTTATGCATCATCATGCTACCCTTGTGACTTTAGAATTAATGAAGTCATGGGGGTTAGCTCATATTTCAGTAGCAGCAGCTACAATTAAGAATACAAATAAATAATACAAATTAATATTGTATTGTGTGTTAAAATAAGACCCACGGACACTCTTGTCTAAGACCCGTATTCTAAAAGATGGCAACTTGTAAACATGCTAGATTCAGCCCAGAATACGGAAACCTGAATTGAAAAAGAAAAATTTAATTTAATTTAGGAGAAGACAGAATGTCTATCAATCTATCTAGTGCAGCTTCGGCCCAGTTTGACGCTGAAGTAAAGCACGCTTTCCAGACTGCTGGAAAACTCCGAGGTGCAGTTCGTTTAAGAACAGGTGTTGTAGGTGATACTTACAACTTCCGTACTATGGGGAAAGGCTTGGCTAACCAAAAAGCTAGTCAAACAGACGTAACACCAATGGACATCGCACACGCTAAAGTTCCAGCAACTCTACAAAATTGGGTAGCTGGTGAATACACTGACGTGTTTGATGCTCAAGAAGTAAACTTTGATGAGCGTAGAGAACTTGCAGAGACTATTGCTGGAGCAATGGGTCGTAGAGCTGACCAACTAATCGTTGATGCTCTTTCAGCTGGTTCAACAATTGCTCATGGTTCTGCTGGACTTACAGTAGCTAAGCTAACAACAGCTTCTAAGACGTTAAATGATAACGGAGTTCCAGCAACTGACCGTATTCTTTTAACTTCAGCTGAAGGTATTGAAGACTTGCTAGGTGAAGAGAAAGCTACATCAGCAGACTATGCAACACTTCGTGCATTGATGTCAGGTGAAATCAACACGTTCATGGGCTTTAACGTCATCATGATGGAAACTCGTGCTGAAGGTGGACTTGCTAAGTCAGGTACTACTCGTGACTGTTTCGCTTTCCACAAGTCATCTATTGGCTGTGCAATCGGTCTTGATATTTCTACGGAAGTTAACTACATTCCTGAGAAAACATCATGGCTTTCTTTAGGCAAATACAAAGCTGGTGCTGTCACTATTGACACTGCTGGTATTGTAAAAGTCGAAATTACTGAATAAAGGAGTATATACATGGCTTTTGATAAAAGTAAATTCGCAAGAATGACAACATCAGCAAACAGTGCAATCCCTGTAATGTGGGGTTACTCTACAACTGATGCAACAGCAGTAGTTGACTCAGCTGGTTACTTCAATGGAGTAGCTGGTGATGTACAAGTTGGCGATATAATTATGGCAAACACTTCAACAGGTGGTACGTTAGCAGCTGGATTTTATCTAGTATCTGCTAATGATGGAACTACAGTTGACGTCAATGACGCTTTAGTTGTAAACGCAACTGATACTGACTAAATAAGTTAAGCCCCTTCGGGGGCTTTTCTCCTTCATGTCAGCAGTTAAAAACTACACATCCATCGACCTAGCATCTAATGCGTTGCTACTTATCGGTGAAGAAACCATATCATCATTCACAGATGATTCAACAGCAGCTCTAGTGGCTGCAAATTTATATGAACCTACGTATGAAAGTTTACTAACGCTTCATCCTTGGAGATTTGCTTCAAGCAAAGCTACATTGTCCAGACTAACAGCTTCACCTGTTAATGAATGGGCCTACGCATATCAATTACCAGCTGACTTTCTAGTCGCTCAACATATTGATGATGCAAACGAGAAATACCAAATTTATGGTAGTAAGTTATATTCAGATAACACGTCAATTGTGCTTGATTACACATACAAACCAGACGAATCATTACTACCAGCATACTTTGCTGAGTTGCTCGAATATAGATTAGCGTCTGTGTTTGCTATTCCAATCACAGAGAGTGCAACAAAAGGGGAGTATTATGCGTCTTTGGCAGAAAAGCAACTTGCTAAATGTAAGACCATAGATTCGCAAATGTCTCCTTCTTCAGCACCAGCTGGCAACTCACCATTAATAAACGCTAGAGGATAAATGGCTAGAGTTAATATAGCTCAAACTCAATTTACATCAGGTGAGCTGGACCCTAGATTAGCAGCACGTCATGACTATGATGGTTATTACAAAGGTGCTGAGACTTTAGAGAATGTCATTTGCCTAGGTCAAGGTGGAGTTAAAAGAAGAGGGGGGATGAAATACATTGATACTCTTACTGATACTGCTGTGCGTTTTGTTACATTTGAATTTAACATCACACAGACATATTTGTTAGTTTTCGCTAATGCAAAAATGTATGTTTATAAAGATGGTGTAAAGCAAACAAATCTAAATGGCTCTGGTAATGATTACATAACAACACCATATAACGCAACACAGATTAGTGAGATAGGTGTTACGCAGTCAGCTGACACGCTTATTGTTTGTCATCATTCACATGCTCCTAGAAAAATTGTAAGAGGTGGTTCACATTCTACTTGGACTCTTTCAACAATTACGTTTTCATATTATCCTACATTTGATTTTAACGCAGACTATGACAGTGCTACCTTTGCTATAGGAGCTAACTGGAACTCAGTAGGCTCTGACGTTACTGTGACTTGTAACACAGCTTCAAAGATAACCTCAGACCATGTAGGTGGCATATTTGAAGGAAATAATGGTGTAATAAGAATTGAATCAGTTAATACTGGCTCAAGAACATTAACTGGTGAACTGTTAAAAGAGTTTACTAATAACAATACATTAGATGGAACAGACGTTAGTTTAGAAGAACCTGTATGGTCATCTACTCATGGTTATCCACAAACAGTGACATTCCATGAATCAAGATTATGGATGGGTAACTCAACAGCTAGACCTCAAACATTATGGGGTAGCGTTATTGGTGATTTCTTTAATTTTGACAGAGGTGTAGGTGGGGATGATGAATCAGTAGACATTACGCTTGATACTGACAGCGTTAATGCGATACATCATATTATTTCAGGAAGACACTTACAAGTCTTTACATCAGGTGGTGAATTCTATATTCCAGAGTCACCTATAAAACCATCAGCAGTTCGTATATCAAGACAAACTAGATTTGGAGTTTTACAAAAGGTCAAACCTATTAACGTAGATGGTGCGACTATGTTTATACAAAGGAACGGTAAGCAAGTGCGTGAATTTATCTTCACATACACTGAAGCGTCTTATGTCTCCTCTGAGGTGAACTTGCTTGCCCCTCACATAACTAATGCCCCAGTAGCTATGGCTAGTCAAACAGGAGATATAGATAACGAAGGAAACTATCTATACGTTGTAAATGGTGATGGAACTTTAGGAGTCTTTATTACAAACCGAGCTGAAAAAGTTATGGCTTGGACAAAATACACAACTGCTGGAGATATATTAGATGTTGCTGTAGTAGAAGACGTTGTCTATTTGTACGTTAAAAGAACAATTAATAGTTCAACAGTTTATCACGTTGAAGCCTTAGACAACAATCATTACACAGACGCATCAAAGCAAATAACACAATCAGCTTCAACAACAGTTTCAGGACTTGCTCATCTCAACGGTCAAGAATGTCGTGTAAGAGCTGATTCAGCAATTATGGCTAACGCTACACCTTCTGGTGGGTCAATTACACTTAGTAGAGCAGCAACAAATATTGAAGTTGGTTTAAATTATGATGTAACCATTAAGACTATGCCATCAGCTATAGGTTTACAAAGTGGACCAGTTAGCACAAAGAAAAGACGCATATCAAGAGTATCAGCTCAGCTTCATCAATCTAGTGGTTTAAAAATAAATGGCAAATCTGTACCTAATAAAAGTTTTGGTGCAAATGTTTTAGGTCAAGCACCAGAATCATTTACAGGTATTAAGACTTTGCCAGTGTTAGGTTATTCAAAGACAGCACAAGTCACAGTTACACAGACTGACCCACTGCCTTTGACATTGTTAGGTTTAACAGTTGAATTACAGGTGACAGGATAATGGGCGCAGCAATTGGAGCAATGGTACAAATAGCAGCAGCTAGTCAGGCTGCGAAAGCTAATCAACAAGCTGGACAAGACAGAGCAAGAGCATATAGAGAACAAGCAGAACAAGCAGAAAGTGCAGCAAAAGACAGAGAGCTTGAGCGTTTAGTAAGGCTAAGAAAAACATTGTCAGCACAGCGAGCATATTGGTCTGGTGCTGGTATAGATTTCACTTCAGGTTCTCCTACTACTGTGGCTTCAAGGTCTTATGAAACATTTGAGTTAGACCAAGGTGCAGATTTAATAAACACAAGGCAGCAAATACGTTCATTTAATAACTCTGCTGATGCTGCAATACGAATGGGAAACATTAAAGCTAAAGGTTCAATACTTGGTGGAGTAATGGGTGCAGCTAATACTTGGAATTCATAATGGCAATACCTGAATATCAAAGAACAATAGTTAGACAAGTACAACAAGCTGATACAGCATCAGCTCAAGTATGGGAAACGCTTGCTAATACACTAGATAACTTTGGTCAACAGGCTGGTGCTTTGTCACGAAACATTATGGCTAATGAAAAAGCTGAAGCAGCAGCAAAGAAAAAAGCTGATGATTTAGTTAAAAAGAATTACTTAGACAGTATGGAAGCTGACATTATTGAAGCTGCACATCAAGCGTCAGTAAATCATTCTAATGACTATGAAGCATACATAACTGAGTTTGATGCAAAAGCTGAAGTGTGGCTAAACGCAGAAGAACTTGAGTCAATGACAGGTGCTAAGCAATTATTAAATACAATGATTGAAAATAAGAGAGTTGAATATGGCAAAAAACCATATGAAGCTACTCAATTAAAAATCAAAGAAGATGGTATAGCTTTAGCTGAAAAAAATATTAAAACTGACATGGATAGTGCTATTCATGCCACAAATGATTACATTGGACAATTCTCAAACATTACTGTAGATGTTGAATCTGACCCTGAAGCTTTTAAACAGATGGAAGAGGTTAAACAAGAAGCTTTAAATCAATACTCAAAATTGGCAGCTAAGATAGAAGATTATGTAGTAATTAACGGTGTAGAAGTAGATAAAGCTTTAGAATTTGAAAAAAACATGCAAGATAAATATGTTACTGGTGTTATTAAAAATCAGATAGCAGATGACATTGCTAATGACAAAGGGTCAGAAACATTACAAGAATTTTATGAAAACCCTACTAAGTTTTTACGTAGTCGTGATTATTTAAGTGCTTTAGTTCCTGAAGGTATTGTTATCAGTGAAGAGCTTGCAGAAGACATATACGAAGAACTTAATAAATATTTAGGTGACGTACAAAAACAAACAGAAAAAAAAGAAAAACAAGAAGAAGAAGCTTTAAAAGCAGACCAATCACAAAACTTTGCTGCATACAAAGCTGGAATACAAACAGGTTCAGACATATCTTTATCTGAGTTAGAAGATGCTTGGCAGAACGGTGTGGTTGATGACACACAATACAATAATTTAGTAGAAGATATAGTTAACGAAACTTATTATGATGAAGACCAAGGAGTATTGTGGAATCTTCATCAAGAAATGATTAGTCCTTCAACTTCTTTAGCTCAAAAAACGCAATCTATTAGTGAAGCTTTAACAGAAAACTTAATTAAAGGTGAAACAGCTGCTACATTGCTAGGTAAAGCTAACTCATCTAGTAAAGTAACGTCATCTCCTTATTTCTCTCAAGCTAATAGCAATATTGCAAAAGCATTTGGTTTATCAGAGTCTGGCGATATTTTTTCTGATGGAATTACACAAGAAGACCTTGCTAATATGCGTTTTGCACAAGAAGAGTTATATCGTAGGGTAGAACGTGGTGAGAGTGCTATTGAAATACAAAATGAGATTATAGACAAATATCTCGATTTAGATAAAGCTGAAAAGCTACCCCTTGGAAGTATTGGTAACGATGACTTTGATACTGCTTACACAATGGACAATGGCTTTTATACCTATTGGATTGGTACACCATCAAAAGTTGACCAGAAAGCTACATTAGAAAAAATAGGTCGACATATCTTTGAAGAGGTATTTAGTGACGAACAGGCTAATAGGCTAATTTACGATTTACAAGTTTATGTCGATAGACAAGGTGTGCAATAATGCCTAATTATCAAGGACAAACTAGCAATCCAGTTACTGACTATACTCAGACTTTAGGTGATGCTAGAGATTATCAATTCTCTGTTCAAAGAGCTAAAGACTTACATCTTGCTTCTATGCCAGCTCAAGCTGAGCCAGAAATATCTCTGAATGTAAATGAGTTTGGCATTCCTGAAGATATGTCGTTGTCTACACCTAACATTACTGAAGAAAGTTTACAGGGTAAAGATGATAAATCATCAGTATTAGCTGATATGTATAACTCTGCTCCAGAGTGGATGCAAAAAGCTGCTACTCCGTTTCTTGTACCTTTTACTAATAATAAAGTTTTAAGAGGAATCACAATTGGTGCTGGTGATGCTATTAACGGTACGCTTAATGTATTGCGTGACATTAATAACGCAATGCACCCTGATAATCAATTTAGTGAAGAAGAATGGTTACAAATACCTGACATTATTGAACGTGGTGATTCTACAACAGAAGCTATTGTAGGTGGTCTTACTCAGTTTATGAGTGTGTATGGTGCTTTAGGCAAATTTAGCAGTGTAAGCAAAATGTCAAGCAGAGGTGCTAAGTTATTTAATGATATGTGGAGAGCTGGTATAGCTGATGCTGCATTTGACCCTGAAGATGGTAATTTATCAACCTTCATTAATATGCTTGATGAAGATAAGACAGTTGCTGGTTTGCCAATTGGACAAATGAATGGTCCATTTACGCAGTGGTTAGGAACACCAGTAGGAGAAGATGCTGAAGCTTGGGAAAGGCTAGAAGGAAGGGCTAAAAATCTTTTGGAAGGTGCTGGCTTAGGTATGTTAGCAAACGGTGTTATAGCGAGCCTTAAAGGCCTGAAACAAATCATGGTCGAAACTAACCCTGACAAGTATTTTGCAATGCTTAAAAAGGCTGGCTTTGATGTAGACCCTAGGCAGTTCTTATTTGAGAATACATTAGGTGCAGAGAACGTACAAACTCCAAAACTTAACGAGTTAGGCATGTATTCACAGCTTGAGAAAGCAATGATTAACATGACACAAGACAAAAACAAGCCTGATGATTTATTACGTTATTTAAGAAAGAACGGTGTGACTAATGATGAGTTAAACAACTCTGGTGTCATGGACCTTATTGATGAAAAGAAAGCAGCTGGTGAAAGCTTAACAAAAGACGAAGTTATGGAAGTCTTCACTGACATGGATGTCACACAGTCTTATCAAGCTACAACAAGAACGTATGAAAGACCTTCTGACATTGACAGCATGACTGATGAAGAAGAATTGTTAGAAATTTTTCGTGCTGGTGGACACGGAGTACAAGGAGATAATGCTAACGGAAAAGTCCTAAGCTATGATGAAGTAGATGCGGAAATAGAATTTGAAAGAGACGAAATAATGCGTGATTTCGACAGTGGTAATTATGATGGTCGACAAGCTATGGAATTGCAAAATGCAATGAATAAGCTTTATCCAGAACTTTATCCACGAACTATGGCTGTAGACCCAAATAATACAGACAACTTTTTTGATAAATTAGCTACTATAAAAGGTGGTAATAATTACAAACCTGAACGTCATTCTAATCCTGATTTATTTAGACAGCACGTTGAAGAGGGTACTAGAGTTTTAGCAGAAGCTAAATATGATAGAGACCCAATATTTAAGTGGGATTTAACAGAAGGTAATTACAACTATGTTATTACTGGTAATGAAAGTGGGGGGTATGAAACAAAGATATTTAACGCTGCTGATGGAGCAAACATAGATGAATTAGATTTAGTTTACTCAGCTAACGAAGCTATGGTTCAAGTTAGAAGTCACAACGATGCTTTTGGGGGTGGTATTAGAAGTGAAACTGAGACTAGATGGCACGATGAAATAGTACATACAAAAGCTGTCGATACTTATAAAGAAACAGTTGTTACAGCTGACTCCCCATCGGGAACAATATTTACTGGTGGCAGATTACATTTCCCTGAAGACAATAAAGTATTTCATTTGAGAACAACAGAGCCTAATGCTGATACGTTATATATCGAAGAGCTACAATCTGATTGGGCTAATGACATATCTAAGAAGGGTGTTAAAAAAGGCCAAGAATATAACCAAAGTGCAAGAAAAGCATTACAAGATGCAGTAGCTGCAAGAAATGCGTTTTTAGAGACTACTGATTGGGAATTTTCAGGTCACAGATTAATGGGTGATGAAGAAGAGCTTGTTCCAAGAGATAGTGATTATGCAGCAAGTGATATTCTTTGGGAAAATACTTCAGATGACATTAAAAAACAGATTCAAGCTCACAATAAGATTGTTGATGATTATAGGGGTAAAGTCAAAGCAGAAGCTGACGCAATGCCACAGTCTCCTCTACCTAATGACAGATGGATTAATGTTGGTTTAAGAACAGCTATTGCTCAAGCTATTGATTCTGGAAAAACTAGAGTTGAGTGGACACCAGCCAAAGTACATGTTCGCAGATGGTCAGGTCAATACGAAAAAATGTACAAGATTTTGTATGACCAAAAAATGGGTGGTATTGCTAAGAAAATTGCTAACAAATACAACGCAAAAGCTGGCAAACATTACATAGAAATCAGCCCTGAAATGATTGCTCATCATAAGTCAGGCAAGGGTGACAAAGCAATGGCAGCTGCTCCAGCAATACCAGCAGCTCAAGTTGCTAACGAAAAGGAAGATAGCTAATGAGTATAGCTTCGCAAATGTTAAAAGGTTTTTTTGGGTCAATGAAGACTCAAGGTGACGAAGTAGTACAAAGAGCAAATACTGGTGGTCTTCCAGAAACACAAGATGCTGCTGCAACAATTAATGTTCCAGAAACAGTAGATGCAGCAACAAATCAATCAATTCCTGTAAATCCAGCGAGACAGTCAGATGTTAGCTTTGATGGTAGAAACTACAACTTAGAAAACATTACTGATGAAAATGAGTTAGTAAGAGTTATAGATTACATCGGTGAGCAAAACAATAACTTTGTAGATGCTAGAGGTGGTGGACCAGAATCATTTGACCAAACTATAGAAAAAGCTAAAAAGGTAGAGCTACGTGAGTTAGAAAACATTGTTGGTTATAAGCTTGGAGATGGTGTAACACCTCAAAGAGTTGCTGGTGCAAGAATATTACTTCAAGAGTCTGCTGAAAATCTTGTCAAGATGGCAAACAAAATACAAGCTGGTGAAGCAGATGTTAATTTTCAGCTGAAATTTAGACAAGCTATTTCTTCACATGTAGGTATACAGCAAGCAGTAGCTGGTATGGCAGCTGATTCAGGAAGAGCATTAAACGCTTGGAGAATACCTGTTGGGGCTGACATGGGTCAAGGTTCATCAATATATCGCTCTCAATTACAACAGGCTGTTGATAGATATGGTGGTGATAAAGCAATTAATAAACTAGCTGAAGTTATTCTTGATTCTAAAGATTTAACTCAAGTAACTGCTCGTTTGGAAAAAATGCACTTTGCAAACAGCACTGACATGTTAATGGAGATATGGATTAATGGTCTTTTATCTTCTCCAGCAACACATGCTGTTAATACAATGTCTAATGCTTTAGTGGCTGGACTAGCGATACCAGAAAGATTCATGTCTGCTACAGTTAGTAAAATTATGAGAACACCAGATGGTGTTCAATATGGTGAAGTCATGGGCCAGTTTTATGGTGTTGTTGCTGGTATGCGTGATGGCTTTAGATTAGCTTATAAAGCTATGAAGGATGGTGAAGTATCAGACCCATCTATGAAATACGAAGCACGTAAATACAATGCTTTTAGTTCAGAAAATCTTAATGCTCACCCACTACTACCAGAAATAAAAGAAGGAAGTGCAACAGCAAAAAGCGTTGATTTCTTTGGTGATTGGGTTATACGATTACCTTCACGATTCCTTGGTGCTGAAGACGAGTTCTTTAAGTCAGTAGGGTATCGCATGGAGTTAAATGCTTTAGCCTATAGACAGGCTTCTAGTGAAGGCTTAAATGGTGAAGACTTTGTTAGAAGAGTAGCAGAACTTATAGAAAACCCAACTGAAGAAATACACCTTGGTGCAACACAAGCTTCTAGGTATCAGACTTTTACAAATGACTTAGGTAAAAGTGGTAAAGATGCACAAAAGTTTATAAACAATTTTCCTCCAGCTAAAATTATTCTTCCGTTTGTTAGAACCCCTACAAACATTATTAAATACACAGCACATCGTACTCCGTTTAATAAACAAATGTGGTCAGATGTAACGTCTGGTGGTGTTAAGAGAGATGTTGCATTAGCTCGTATGGCTATGGGTAGTGGTGCATTAGCAATGGGCTTTAATTACGCTTTAGAAGGCAAAATTACAGGAAGAGGTCCACAAGATGCAGCAGCAAGAAGAGCATTACAGTTAACAGGTTGGCAGCCATACTCTATTAAAGTTGGTGATACGTATTTTGCTTATAACAGATTAGACCCATTAGGTATGTTTTTAGGTCTTTCAGCTGATACTGCTGAAGTATTGCAATACGCAGAAACAGAAGATGCTACTGATGTTGCTTTTGCTGCAATGAGTGCTATTGCTAAAAACCTTGAAAACAAATCATACATGGAAGGTATAGCTAACTTTATTAACGCATTTGAAGACCCTGATAGGTATGGTGAGTCTTATATGGGTCGATTAGTTTCTTCAATGATTCCATACACGTCATTAGTTGGGCAAGTAGAAAGAACTTTAGACCCAACAGTTAATGAAGTAAATTCTATTATGGATAGAGTCTATGCAAAAACACCAAGCTTATCTAAAAAGTTACCACCTAGAAGAAATATATTTGGTAATGTAATTACATTACAAGGTGGTTTAGGATGGGATTTTGTTTCACCAGTGTACACCTCTGTTAATAAAAAAGACAAAGTTGCTGACGAAATAGTCAAGCAAGAAGTTGGTATTAACATGCACAGTAAATTTTTTGGTTCAGGAAAGTTTAGAACTGAATACACACCTGAAGAATATGACAAGTTAGTTTTGTTAACTGGTAAAGAAATTAAAGATAGCAAAGGTCGTAATTTACATGAAGCTTTAGCAGCTTTAATTAAAAGTGATGGTTATAACTCATCTCGTATGACTGTTGGGGCGGAAGGAAGTAAAGCAGCAGAAATTAAAAATTTAATTAACGACTTTAAACAAAGTGCTATTAAAAAAATTAAGACAGAACCAGAGTTTGCTGATTTACGTTTAAGAATAGAAGAAAACGATATAAAGAAAAGAGCAGCATTTGATAACGATTTTGAAATAGGAAGATAGTATGGCAACAATAAGTGTAGGTGACTTAACACCTCGTAATCAATATACAGCGACAAGTGGGCAGACTGTATTTGCCTACTCGTTCCCTATTTTTGTAGACTCAGACTTAAAAGTTTACAATGGCAGCACGCTGTTAACATTAACAACCCACTATACAGTCAGTGGTGCAGCAACAGATAACGGTGGTAATGTCACTTTAGGCTCTGGTGCAACTGCTGGAGACATCATCACAATCTATCGTGATATGCCAGTAGCAAGAACATCAGACTACCAGACTAACGGTGATTTAAGAGCTGAGACACTAAACGATGACCTCGATAAGCTGGCAATGATGATTCAGCAAATTGAGTTTGACCTAAACAATAGAGTATTAAGGTTTGGTCAGTTTACTACAGGCATACCATTATCAGAGTTTACTGAGTCAGCAACAGATAGAGCTGGTAAGGTTTTATCTTTTGATTCTACTGGAGACCCAAACATTACTCAAGAGCTTGGTGTTTTTAAAGGTAACTGGGCTGCATCAACTGCTTTTGTTTTAAGAGATATTGTTAAAGATACATCAAACAACAATGTTTATATATGTACAACAGCTCACACGTCTTCAGGCTCTCAGCCAATCAGTTCAAACACTGACGTAGCAAAATGGGCTTTATTAGTAGACTCAGCAGCAGCAACGACATCAGCTTCGGCAGCAGCAACAAGTGCGACAGCAGCTGCAAGTTCTGCCACAGCAGCAGCCAGTTCAGCTACAGCAGCAGCCACGTCTAAAACTGGAGCAGATACTGCAAAAACAGCAGCAGAAACTGCAAAAACAGCAGCTGAGACTGCTGAGACCAACGCAGAGACAGCTGAAACAAATGCTGAAACAGCTGAAACAAACGCAGCAGCTAGTCAAACAGCAGCAGCTTCTAGTGCTACCGCAGCAGCTTCTAGTGCAACTTCAGCTTCCAGCTCAGCTTCAACTGCCACAACGAAAGCGTCAGAAGCTAGTACGTCAGCTACCAATGCTGCTTCATCAGCTTCCACAGCTTCAGGTCACGCAACAACTGCTACGACAAAGGCTAGTGAAGCTGCTTCTTCAGCAACAGGTGCAGCAAGTTCGGCCACTACAGCGACAACTAAAGCTAGTGAATCTGCTTCAAGTGCAACAGCAGCAGCAGCGAGTGCAGCAGCAGCAGCAGCCTCAGCAGACGCATTTGATGACATTTACCTAGGAGCTAAATCAAGTGACCCAACAGTAGATAATGATGGTGATGCTTTAACAGCTGGAGATTTATACTTTAATACAAGCAGCAATGTTTTAAAAGCGTACACAGGTTCAGCGTGGAATTCCATTACTTCATATAGTGTTGGCGATGGTGGTTTAACTGAAATTAACTTTACTTCTGCTGACAATTCAAAACTAGATGGTATTGAAGCTAGTGCCGATGTAACTGACGCTACTAATGTGGCTAGTGCTGGTGCTTTAATGAAGTCTGGTGGTGCTATGACTGGAAATGTCACACACGCTGATAATGTGAGAGCACAATTTGGTGCGGGTAATGATTTAGAAATATATCACGATGGTACTGATAGTTATATTCACGATTCAGGTAGTGGTAATTTAGAGTT